>OQVZ01000075.1_pt1 | contig 31557 bp, 23 predicted proteins | sample 1691571 | NCBI WGS metagenome assembly OQVZ01 (sample SAMN03418261, study PRJEB22391) | human gut metagenome | biome: human-gut; feature: organic feature; material: feces | host: Homo sapiens | place: Tanzania | collected 2013-01
GTTTCTCTGCATCATAGCGACTTCAAGCGAGGACTTTCACCTGCCCTGTCACTAACCAATGGCAAATGTATTAAAAATCTGATGAGCCACCAAACTTTTAACAAGAAATCTTATGGATTCCTCTTATATATCTTATATTGCTTCTTCTCTGCTTTTCCATATGCGTCGGTAGATACGCTTGTTTAAGCCAAACAATCCACCAAGTGGTAGACATACATTAAATCCTGATGGATATGTATGCCATCCGCCACACTTTGGACATTTCACAGGAGCCGGATATACAGTACACATCCACTCCATATCTGGACCAGTAAACTTGTGTCCGCAATCGTCGCAAACGAATTGTGTAAAACCTCTAAACATAAACGATTCCTTTCTTAATGTTTTGTTTTCGATTGCAAAGTAAACATACAGATATGACAAAAAGTGACAGAGCTAAGAAAAAAGTATTTGCAGGTTTTCTAAATAATCGCAAGCATGGCACTTAGGAAGCATAAACACGGCACTTAGGAAGCGTAAACATGGTACTTAGGGAGCGTAAACATGGCACTTGCGAAGCGCCTGAGCACCCACGGAGCGCAAGGATGTTTGAAACTGCACGAAGCGCAAAAATCCATTGAACCCGCAAAAGCTGCTGCCCCACAAAAGCGTCATAGTAGAAAAACAAAAAAGCTTCTACCCTCCTAAGAGAGCAGAAGCCATATCATTATGAAAAATGTCGGGGCGACAGGATTCGAACCTGCGACCACCTGGTCCCAAACCAGGCGCGCTACCGGACTGCGCTACACCCCGTAAGTTGCAAGGTTTCCGATTTTGCGAGTGCAAAGGTACTCATAAAATCTGAACCTTGCAAATTTTTCTATAATTATCTTTTTAAAAAACAGATAATATATCAAACTTTGTTGCGCGAAACGTTGTGGTTAAGCAAACGCCCATTTAACAAGCAGCTCTTAAGCCATGCTTCATCAACAAGCCGCTCCGCTTAAGCCAAACATTATTCTTTTATAATGTCGAGCTCCACAAACACCTTCTTCAAGATATTCACGGCACGCTCCACCTCTTCCTTGGTGTGTGTTGCCATAAGTGCGAAACGCACGAGCGTGTCTTGAGGAGCACAAGCAGGCGGAATTACGGGGTTTATGAACACGCCATACTCGAAAGCCTTAGCCACAGCCACGAACGTCTTCTCCACATCGTGGATGTAAAGCGGAATGATGGGGCTCTCTGTCTCGCCGATCTCGAAGCCCTCCTCACGGAAACGCTTGAGAGCATATCTTGTTACGTCCCACAGCTTCTCTATGCGCTCTGGCTCCTGCTGCAAGATGTGCAGAGCCTCAAGGGCAGCAGCTGTTGCAGCTGGTGTGTTAGATGCGCTGAAGATGTAGGTGCGGCAGGTGTGACGCAGATAGTTGATGGTGTCGGCATCGGCAGCGATGAAGCCGCCGATAGAAGCCATCGACTTTGAGAAGGTGCCCATGATGTAACCTGTGGTTTCGGCATTGAGTCCGAAATAGTCGCACACGCCACGAGCATAGCCAACACCTTCCATTTGGCAATAATTCATATTCAAAGCACGGTGGCGAGCAGGTTGATAGGTGTGGAAATAACCTTCAACGAGGAAGCCAGGAGTGCCATGACGAAGCACGCCAAGATAGCCTTCAAAAGTACCCTTAGAAGTAGTGGTGGTGTATGATGAACCATAGAAAGAAATGTCACCACGAAGATTCATGTTGGTGCGGCTATAGTATGATTGAGGGTTGATCTCATCCATATAGTGGCGTGGCCAAGATGCGGCACACATGTCATAGCTACCAGCGTTGCCTTCGTTGCCCTTACCGTCCTTACCACGATAGAGATAAAGTGGATAGTTGGTGGCGGTGCCATCAGTTGCCGCATTTGAGTGAACAGACACGAACATATCCATATTGTTGGCATCTACTTCACGACAAATTTCAGAAAGGCTGCGGTTGTACAATTCTTCATCAGCAGCGCCCTTAACATAAGGGAATGGGCCATTCTTCACACGAGAGTACATAATGTTTTCGTGCTTAACGCCCATCTTTTCGAGCGTAGCACCCATCTCCAGAATCTTCCAAAGGTTGGTGTTAGTTTCATAGAAACCACAAGTGTCGGGGCGACCTGTTTCTGGGAGATTTGGATAAGGAATAGTAGCCATTGGACGGTCGTTAGGACCCCAGCTACCGTGACCAGGATTCAAATAGATGCGAACTTCATCAGCAGTTTTTGCCTGCATTGCACCCGCTGCCAAGATTGCAGCCGATGCGAGTAATAAAATCTTCTTCATAGCTGTAATCATTATTTAGCAACGTTAATAATATATGCTTCACCAGCTGGAGTTGAGAAGGCAATCTTGCCACTTGCAGCAGAAGCATAAGGATACATAGCGATAATGTCGTCGCCAGTGAGGGTTTGCATAGTGCCATCAAGGGTAACGGCTACAATCTTTGAAGAAAGAATGAATTCGCCATTATCCACGTCTTGCATACCCACTACGGTGTTGTTGTCGTACCATTGTGGAGCACGAACCAAACCGAGCGATTTCACGTTATTGCCGTCGAGGTCGCAAACAAATGCGCCAACGCCGCAAACGAAGTAGAGAGCCTTTTTGCCGTCAGGAGAAACCGACTGCCAAATGTAGCTGAAATTCTGACCGTTTGGAGAGAACACTGAAGTCTTTCCGTTACGGGTAATCATCAACTGACGGTTGCTGATTGAAAGGACTGGAGCAGTAGCCTTAGTTGCGCTGGCACCAATAGCCTTTGCAGAAAGCTTGCCCTTGTTCACAGCCAATGCTGTAGCACCTTGCACAGCCACGCCTTGGAGGTCGCGAGTAGGAGCTACGAGATTAGCCACTTCACCAGAAGTAAGGTTGATTGACTTTAATGCCACCTTGCGGAGGTGATTTGCAGTGTAAGAGTTTTCACGATACACAACGGTGTTGCCATCTTGTGAAACTTGTACATCAAAACCTGCGCCAGCAGCATCAGTGATTTTTGTGGCTTGATTAGTGTTCAAGTCAAATTTAGTAAGACCTTGATTGCCACTTGTTGAGAGCAAAAGATAATCACCTTTTGGACTAATAGCAGCAACGGTGGCCATAGGATTAGCAGGTGTGTTGACCTTCTCTACAGAAGTCACTTTCAGCACCTGTGCAAATCCACTAAACGACGCACACAAAGCCAATGCTAAGAAAACTTTTTTCATAAAGCATTTGTTTTAAGTTAGTGAAATTGTTGTTAATTAATTAGTTAATATAAAATAAATAAAATTTATTTTCAAAATTTCGAGAGTAGTTTGGCATTTACTCTTTCAACTACCAAAATTAATAATAATCTTAAAATTTCACAAAAATTTAGTCAAAAAAAGCCACAATAATTTTTCCTATAGGCTCATTATTAAAAAAATATCAGTCAATACCACACAAAAAAAGGATAACCCTTGTTGGGGGGTTATCCTTTATGATTGTGATATTATTTAGAATTGTCGATTAATCCGCCAATTACTTAAACAAGTAGAAGTTACTGATTGGTTTGTTGTTGTTGATGCAGCTAATAGTATTTGCAAAGAGTTCTGCTATACTGATTACCGACACCTTTTCACATCTTGCTGTATCGAATGGAATAGAATCAGTGAAAATCACTTCTTCAAGCGCACTTGCATTAACGCGTTCAACTGCTGGTCCGCTCATCAATGCGTGTGAAGAGAGGCAGCGAACCGAACGTGCGCCTCTTTCCTTCATCAAATCAGCAGCCTTGCAAATTGTGCCTGCTGTGTCGATCATGTCGTCGACCAAAACCACATCTTTGTCAACAACATCACCAATGATGGTCATATTGGCTACCACATTTGCTTTCATGCGTTGCTTGTGGCACAACACCAGTGGGCAATGGAAATACTTGGCATAACCGTTGGCACGCTTAGCGCCACCTACGTCAGGAGAAGCAATCACCATATCCTCAAGCTTCAGAGATTCGATGTAAGGAACGAACACTGATGAAGAATAGAGGTGGTCAACTGGAACGTTGAAGAAACCTTGAATTTGATCGGCATGGAGGTCCATTGTGATCAAACGATCAATACCAGCTGTAGTAAGCAAGTCGGAAACAAGCTTAGCAGCGATAGAAACACGTGGCTTATCTTTGCGGTCTTGACGAGCCCATCCGAAGTAAGGAACCACAGCAATAATACTTTTTGCAGAAGCACGCTTTGCTGCATCAATCATGAGGAGGAGTTCCATCAAATTGTCGCTATTAGGGAAGGTGGACTGCACCAGGAAAACATCACAGCCGCGCACCGATTCCTCGAAAGAAACTGCAAATTCCCCGTCGGAAAAGCGAGTTGTGTTCATTTTACCTAACTCAATACCTAAATGCTTACACATTTCCTCTGCCAGATAGCGAGAATTGGTACCTGAAAAGATTTTGTACGAATTGTTCATAAGAATTTTATAGAAGGAATAAAATAACTCTACAAAGTTACAATTAATAGTTGAGATACATCAACTTTTTTAAATGGAATATTTGAGTTTATTTCACGATTTTCCAAACCACGCCATTATGAGCAGGAATATGGAGCTCAAACTTGGCATTTGGAGAAAATTCCACAGTCTTTTGCTTGCCCGAAATCAGCTCTTTCATGAAATAGGTGCCGCTGTCGATTTTCAAGAAGTCGAAAGCGTGCTGCAGAATGTCGGCATACACTGTCGCATCTTGCGAATCGAAGTTGACGGCAATCAGCAGCGTTTCATTTTCGTAATGACGCAAATAGAGATACTGCTTGTTTGGATTCAAATTATGATAGTTGACATACATCAAATCAAAGAATGCACCCTCAGAAATTGCCTTCTCTCCGTTGCACAGGCGAAGCACTTTTTTATAGAATGCTCTGATTTTGCGTTCTTTATTGTTGAGTTTCTGTATTCCGCAATTTCCATTGTTATACCAGCGCACAAGTGTGGGAATGCTGCAATAGTCAAAAATGGAGGTGCGACCGTCGTCGCCAGAGAAACCCATTGCTCCTGCTGCATTTTCGCCAAGTTCCTGACCTTGATACACCATAAATGGCGATGTGCTCATTGTGGCTGACACAAGCAGGGCAGGGAAAGCCTTCTCGGCAGAGCCAAACAGTTGAGGCGAAGCCACACGCAGTTCGTCATGGTTCTCCAAGAAGTTGAGCATGTGGTCTTGCAAACCATCCACACGCTGCCAACATTCAGTAAGGCCAGAAGCCGATGCACCATATTTCACGATTTCGCACAGACGGTCGTAAAGATTCACCTTATCGTAAAGATAATCGAAACCACCATAGTGGATATAATTGTGATAGATGCCCACATCATAAAGTTCGGCAATGAAAACCACCGAAGGATAAGCCTCTTTCACTTTAGCAATAGCCCAATGCCAAAAATCTACTGGCACCATGTGAGCCATATCGCAACGGAAGCCGTCAACGCCTTTTGATGCCCAGTAAAGCAAAATATCGCACATTTTCTGCCATGTGGATGGAATGGGGGAGAAGTGGTGACAACCATTCCAAGGATCCACACCATAATTCAATTTCACTGTTTCATACCAGTCGTTCACGCCAGGATGCTCGTTGTAGCAGTCGTTACCAGTAGCTTTGGCTGGAAATTCCACATATCTGTCATTGCCTTGACCCAAATCCACACTTGGCGCAAATTCTTTACCAGTGATGTAGAAGAAATTGTTTGAGGGCGAAAAAAACATTCCTTTGTCGTCGGTTGCGCCCAAATCCTCCACTCCGCTGGGCTTGGCATCTGAATGATATTCACGCGCCACATGGTTAGGCACGAAGTCGATAATCGCCTTCATACCATTATCGTGGGTGCGGTTCACGAGATTTTCAAACTCATGAATGCGATTGGGCACATCTACTGCTATATCGGGGTCGATGTCGTAATAGTCGCGAATTGCGTAAGGCGATCCAGCGTTGCCTTTCACCACATGCGGATTCGACGACTGAATGCCACATTGCGTATAGTCTGTTTTAGTGGCATGTTCAATCACACCAGTGTACCACATGTGTGTAACGCCTAAATCCTTTAGTGATTCAAGCACCTTGCCATCTATATCGTTCATTTTACCAACTCCGTTTTGCTCGATAGTGCCATTGAATGTGTTGCTCACATTCGTGTTGGTGAACAAGCGTGGAAACATTTGGTAAATAACGATTTTATTATTTTTTCTCATCTCTAAGTTGTTTTAATAGGGGTGAATTAACAAGTGTTTTCATGGCGGCAAAATAGCCATCTTTCGCATTGTCCCTCATGTGCTCAAAGCCAAACGTGCTTCTGCCTTTCATGTTATCTACAGTGATAACCGCATCGCAAGTTTGCATATCCTCATGTGTGTTTCTTGTGGTCATTAAGCGATAGGAGCGATAGGCAATATCGCCAAGGCTATTTTTAAATGGAGATTTATTGAGCGGACTCACCACCACGCCTAACACATAATCGCAAATGTCGCGCAACGCGAAAGCTGGCAGATTGTGTAGCACGCCACCATCTAAATAGGTGTTGCCGTCAATTACTGTAGGCTGGAAAACCACAGGCAAGCTGCACGATGCGGTGATGCACTTCGCCAAAGGTCCTTCAGTGAAGGCTACGGCAGAGTAGGTGTCGAGCGAAGTAGCTGTTATGATGTTAGGAAAAGGCAAGTCCTCAATGCGAGAGTAGGGGAGCTTGCTTTCCAAGAAAGCCTCCAACTTTGACAAAGAGAACAAACCTGTTGTAGGAATTGACACTTTACCAATCGACGACAATTTCACTTTACTGAAAAGTGAAATAATATCATCTATTGAGAATCCTGCGGCATAAAATGAACCCACAATGCTGCCGGCACTGCAACCAGCGATAATATCGGGTTTCAGTCCAAATTCCTCCAGTGCCCTAAGCACACCAAGATGCGCAAAGCCTTTAGCTCCGCCACCACCAAGGGCGATACCTAACCTATATTTTTTCATGTTCTCCATAAAAAGCACACATTATATATAATTATATACAAAGTTACGGAAACCGACGGTATAAATAAAAAAACATGGACGGAAATTTTTCCGTCCATGCTATAAAATATAGGGTTACTATGTGTATTATCCCAAGAAACTGAGAAGAATACCTGCAGCAACTGCAGAACCAATCACACCAGCAACGTTTGGACCCATAGCGTGCATGAGCAAGAAGTTGCGTGGATCAGCCTTAGCGCCTTCCATCTGGCTAACACGTGCTGCCATAGGCACAGCACTTACACCAGCAGAACCGATAAGTGGATTGATTTTCTCTTTCATGAAGATGTTCATAATCTTAGCCATGAGCACGCCTGAAGCAGAACCAATACCAAATGCCACGATACCTACGCAGAGAATACCAATGGTTTGGAGGTTCATAAATGAACTTGCAGAGGCAGTAGCACCCACAGTAAGACCGAGGCAAATAACCACGATGTTGTTCAACTCGTTTTGAGCAGTTTTGCTCAAACGTTCAACCACACCGCTTTCCTTCATCAAGTTACCAAGCATCAAGCAGCCAATCAGTGTGCCTGCAGATGGCACGATAAGAGAAACAATGATAGCAACAACGATTGGGAACAGAATCTTTTCCTTCTTGCTTACCACGCGGAGTTGCTTCATACGAATCTTGCGCTCGCTGTCGGTAGTGAGCCAGCGCATGATAGGTGGTTGAATCACTGGCACGAGAGCCATGTAGCTATAAGCAGCCACAGCGATAGGGCCGAGCAACTCAGGAGCAAGTTTAGAGGTCAAGAAGATAGCTGTAGGACCATCAGCACCACCAATGATACCGATAGAAGCTGCCTGTGCTGGAGTAAAGCCGAAGATTGGGAGATCCATTTGAGTCACAAGGAATGTGGCAAAGATACCAATCTGAGCGGCAGCACCAAGCAAGAGGCTCTTAGGGTTGGCGATAAGTGGACCGAAGTCGGTCATAGCACCTACACCCAAGAAAATCAAGCAAGGATATACACCAGCTTTCACACCAATGTAAAGAATGTCGAGCAAACCACCATTAGCCATAATATAGCCATAATCGTGGTAGTGTTCACTTGTTTTATTCAAGAATTCGTTGTTCCACATGTCGGTGTCGAACAAACCTGCACCAGGAAGATTGGTGAGAATCATACCGAATGCAATAGGCAACAACAACAATGGTTCGTATCCCTTCTTGATCGCTAAATAAAGAAGGAAGCAACCAATGCCCAACATTACGAAGTTTTTCCAACCTTCACCCATGAAGAATGCTGAAAAACCCATTTCGGAGGCGAATTTCTGGAGACTTTCTCCAAGACTAATTTCACCAGCCATCATTGGGAGAGCACACATGAGAAGAATTGCAAAAACGAGTACTCTTTTAAAATTCTTTGTTTGCATTTTGAATCAATTAATTGAGAGATTAAGCAAGTTCAACAAGTGCTTGACCACTTTGCACTTGAGCACCAACTTCAACCAATACAGACTTAACGGTGCCAGCAAACTCTACAGTAATGCTGTTTTCCATCTTCATGGCTTCCATCATGCAAACAGTTTCGCCAGCCTTCAAAGCTTGACCTGGTTTAACGAGCACCTTAGTGATAGTGCCTGGGAGTGGAGCTTCCACAACCTTAGCACCAGCAGCAACCTTAGGAGCAGCAGGTGCAGGAGCGGCAGCAGGAGCAGGTGCAACCTTTGGAGCAGGAGCTGCGGCTGCGGCAGGAGCTGCCACTGCATCAGCAACCATCTCTACCAAAAGGTCGCCTTGGTTAACACTTTGTCCTTCTGTCACTGCGATGCGTTGAACGGTGCCTTCCACATCAGATACGATGTCGTTAGCCATCTTCATAGCTTCAATCACCAAAAGCACGTCGCCCTTCTTAACGCGTTGTCCGTTAGCAGCAACGATTTTAGTAACGGTGCCAGGAAGTTCGGAATTGATATTCTTAGGACCACCAGCTTGAGCAGCGCCAACATTGCCACGTGCCATTACAGGAGCGGCAGCTTTAGTTTGAGGCACTTCTACCTGATATGCTTGACCATTTACGGTAACAACAAGCGAACCTGCGTTTTCTTCTGCAACAGTTGCGCTATAGTCTTGACCGCTAATTTTAAATTTAAATTCTTTCATTGTTTTGATTTAACACAATTGTTTGTTTCTGATTATCACAATCTCTCGTTGAGCACAGCGTGCCAAGCAGAAGGAGCCATCTTGATGGTCAAGACACCACTTTCTTGGTCGCCCTTACTCTTTTGGTAAAGGTAAATGGCAGTAGCCACAGCAGCCTTATCGAGTTCGCTTGCTTCAGCCACGCTCTTAGCAGCACCGCCGGCAGCCACAGGCACTTCAGCTTTCGCCTTAGGGCCTTGCTTTGCCACAGCGCTGAAACCTTGGAGAACAAATACAAGGATGCAGAGGATGCAGAACACCACACCGATACCGATGCCTGTCATCATCCATGCGTCACCCCAATTAGTTAATAAAACCATATTCTCAGTTATTAAAGAGTTTAGAGTGGAATATTACCGTGCTTTTTAGCAGGGTTAGTAAGTTTCTTGTTTTCCAATTGTGCGAGAGCACGAATAATACGGAAACGAGTATTACGAGGTTCAATCACATCGTCGATGTAACCATAGCGAGCTGCATTGTAAGGATTAGCGAACAAGTGAGTGTATTCATCTTCTTTTTCCTTGATGAATGCCTTAGCTTCTTCCACCTTACCTTCTTCCTTGAGAGCCTTAGCGTCTTTAGCGTAGAGCACAGAAGCAGCACCTGAAGCACCCATAACTGCAATTTCAGCAGATGGCCATGCGTAGTTCAAGTCGCCACGGAGTTGCTTACAGCTCATCACAATGTGGCTACCACCGTAGCTCTTACGCAATGTAACGGTAACTTTTGGCACAGTAGCCTCTCCATAAGCGTAAAGCAACTTAGCACCGTGGAGAATCACAGCGTTGTATTCTTGAGCAGTACCAGGAAGGAAGCCAGGTACGTCAACGAGGGTTACCAATGGAATATTGAATGCGTCGCAGAAACGAACGAAACGAGCACCCTTGCGTGAAGAGTTGCTGTCGAGCACACCTGCCAATTGCTTTGGTTGGTTAGCTACGACACCCACAGTTTGACCGTTGAAGCGAGCGAAACCAATGATGAGGTTCTTAGCAAAGCTTGGTTGAACTTCGAGGAATTCGCCATTATCCACGATGCCAGCAATCACTTGATACATGTCGTAAGGCATGTTTGGATTCTCTGGGATAATTTCGTTCAAGAAATCTTCCTTGCGGTCGATTGGGTCGTTGCATTCCACGAGTGGAGTCTTCTCCAAGTTGTTTTGTGGAATGTAAGTGAAGAGTTTCTTGATAAGAGCGATGGCTTCCTCTTCGTTTGCAGCTGTGAAGTGGGTAACACCCGACTTAGTAGCGTGAACAGAAGCACCACCGAGTTGCTCTTGAGTAACAACTTCACCAAGCACAGCCTTAACAGGACCAGGACCAGTGAGGAACATATAAGATGTGTTTTCGCACATCAAAGTGAAGTCGGTAAGAGCTGGAGAATATACTGCACCACCAGCGCAAGGGCCCATGATGGCAGAAATTTGAGGAATCACGCCAGATGCCATGATGTTGCGTTGGAAAATTTCAGCGTAACCAGCAAGCGCGTTGATACCTTCTTGCAGACGAGCACCACCTGAGTCGTTCAAACCGATAACAGGCGCACCCACCTTCATTGCCATATCCATCACCTTGCAAATCTTAGCAGCAAGCATTTCCGACAATGAACCTGCGCTCACGGTAAAGTCTTGTGCGAAAACGTAAACAAGACGGCCGCCAATTGTACCAGAACCGGTAACAACACCATCACCAAGATAGTGTTTCTTTTCCATACCGAAGTTGGTGCAACGGTGCTCTACGAACATATCCATTTCTTCAAAGCTACCTTCGTCGAGAAGCATGGCGATACGTTCACGAGCTGTGAATTTGCCCTTTGCGTGCTGCTTGGCAATAGCTTTTTCACCACCGCCGAGGCGTGCTTTTTCACGCTTAGCGATAAGTTGTTGTATTTTTTCTACTTGAGTACTCATTTTAATAATGATGTGTTTGTATTCTGTAAGAATTATTTATTTGGGTTTTCACAAAGTTCAACCAATGCACCACAAGTGCTCTTTGGGTGGAGGAATGCGATGTGAAGACCATCAGCACCACCACGTGGAGCAGCGTCGATAACGCGGTCGCCATTAGCTTGAATTTCGTCGAGAGCAGCTTGAAGACCATCTTCCACAGCGAATGCGATGTGTTGGATACCGCCGCGGCCACCATTCTTAGCGATGAATTTAGCGATTGCACTTTCTTCGCTTGTTGCTTCAAGAAGTTCAATCTTCACTTCACCAATCTTCAAGAAAGCGGTGCGAACGTGTTGTTCTTCAACTTCTTCTACCTTGTAGCACTTAGTGTTCAACAATCTTTCGTAGAATGGGATTGCTTCTTCAAGAGAAGTAACAGCGATACCCACGTGTTCAATGTGTGAAATCTGCATAATGTTTAATTTTAAAAGTTATTTAATTAGTTATATATAATAATTTCAATCTCGTAACCAGACAGGGCACAGAGCCTGCGCCCCTAATTATTACTAATGTACAAAATTACTATAAATTATTGAAACAAAATAAGAATTTCGGGAAAAACACGAATTTTAAACTTTTGCAACTTTTCTTTAAAATTCTACTCACTTTTCCCACATCTTCGCTCCGTGAAGGCAATGAAACGATAATTCATCCTAAAAAATGACAAAGTGATACCTAAAAATGCGTTTTCTCGCCAGCGGAAATGACATGGTGTCAGTGCTGGTGTCAGTTTTTTGAATGTTGAAAATTGGCACGGCTTTTGCTTTATCAGTTGTCGTAATCGCAACAAGCGATACAATAAATCAACTTGAATTAATAACTAAAAAATATAAAGAATTATGGGAAAAATCATTGGTATTGACCTTGGTACAACTAACAGCTGCGTGGCTGTTCTCGAAGGTAACAATCCGGTAGTAATACCTAACAGTGAAGGTCGCAACACCACCCCTTCAATTGTAGCATTTGTTGATGGTGGCGAACGCAAAGTAGGCGATCCTGCAAAGCGTCAAGCAATCACAAATCCAACTCGCACCATCTACTCTATCAAGAGATTCATGGGTGAGACTATGGACAAGGTGGCAAACGAAGTAAGTCGTATGCCATATAAGGTGGTTGACAACGGCAACAACCAACCGCGCGTTGAGATTGACGGCCGTCAATACACCCCACAAGAAATTTCTGCAATGATTCTTCAAAAGATGAAGAAAACCGCAGAAGACTATCTCGGCCAGACCGTAGATCGCGCTGTGATCACCGTTCCTGCATACTTCGACGACTCACAACGTAAAGCCACTAAAGAGGCTGGCGAAATCGCAGGTCTTAAAGTGGAGCGTATCGTGAACGAACCTACCGCAGCAGCTCTTGCTTACGGTCTCGACAAAGGCACCGACGACAAGAACATCGCAGTATTCGACCTCGGTGGTGGTACATTCGATATTTCAATCCTTAACATGGGCGACGGCGTAGTGGAAGTGAAGGCTACCAACGGTGATACTCACCTCGGTGGTGACGACTTCGACCAACGTATCATCGACTGGTTGGCACAAGAATTCCTCAACGACGAGGGTGTTGACCTCCGCAAGGACCCAATGGCATTGCAACGCTTGAAAGAAGCTGCTGAAAAGGCTAAGATTGAACTCTCAAGCTCAATGAGCACCGAAATCAACTTGCCTTACATCATGCCAGTAAACGGTGTGCCAAAACACCTCGTGAAGACTTTGAGCCGTGCTAAATTCGAGCAGTTGTGCGACGACCTTATCCAAAACACTATCGCTCCTTGCCGCAAGGCACTTGAAGACGCAGGTCTTAGCACAAGCGACATCAACGAAGTGATCTTGGTAGGTGGTTCAACCCGTATTCCTGCCGTTCAGGAAATCGTGAAGAAATTCTTCGGCAAAGAACCTTCTAAGGGCGTTAACCCTGACGAAGTGGTAGCCGTAGGTGCTGCTATCCAAGGCGGTGTTGTAACCGGCGAAGTGAAGGACGTGCTTCTTCTCGATGTTGTTCCATTGAGCGTAGGTATCGAAACCCTCGGTGGCGTGATGACCAAGCTTATCGACGCTAACACCACAATTCCAACCCGCAAGAGCCAAGTGTTCTCTACCGCAGTTGACAACCAACCTTCAGTAGAAATCCACGTTCTTCAAGGTGAGCGTCCAATGGCAAAAGACTGCAAGACTCTTGGTAAGTTCCACCTCGACGGTATCACCCCAGCTCCACGTGGTGTACCACAAATCGAAGTTTCATTTGAAGTTGATGCCAACGGTATCATGAACGTAAAGGCTATCGACAAGGCTACCAACAAGGAACAAAGCATCCGTATCGAGGCTTCAAGCGGTTTGAGCGACGATGAAATCAAGCGTATGAAGGACGAAGCTGAAGCCAACGCAGAAGCCGACAAGAAGGAAAAAGAACGCATCGACAAGATCAACCAAGCCGACGCTATGATTTTCCAAATCGAAAAGAGCCTCAAAGACCTTGGTGACAAAATCCCAGCCGACAAGAAGAGCGAAATTGAAAGCTCACTCAACAAGTTGAAGGAAGCTCACAAGAACCAAGACATTGCAGCTATCGACGCAGCAATGAACGAGCTTAACGAGAAATTCCACGCCGCTTCACAAGACATCTACGGTCAGCAGGGTGGTGCTCAACAACCAGGAGCTGGTCAAGGCTTCCAAGGTGGCGCACCAAACAATGACCAACAAGGCAATCAGCAAGACGGAGGCGCTCAAGACGTACCTTTTGAAGAGGTATAAACTATAAAACTTCAAAAAAGCAACAAAATCCCAACCCACGAAAGTGGTGTTGGGATTTTTTATATCGTACAATGAACGAAACACAGAATATTATTCCAAATTCAAAAATTTTAGGCAAACGATTGCATCATTATCAAACCGATAAAACACAAATATCAGAGTTTATTTGTTTTTTTTTACTACCTTTGCACATAGTTAAATAAGATTATTATTCTAAAATGTTTGACCTATTATTTGAAACAAGTTGGGAAGTTTGCAACAAAGTAGGAGGGATTTATGCTGTGCTTTCAACAAAAGCGAAGACACTTCAACAGCAGCATAAAGACAAGGTCATCTTCATAGGTCCAGACATTTGGACTAAAGACAACGAGTCGCCATTCTTCACCGAATCGAAGACTCTGCTTGCCGATTGGAAAGCCACTGTGAGTTTTCCGGCTGGCATGACTGTGAGAGTGGGCAGATGGAACGTTCCTGGCAAACCTATTGCCATACTTATTGATTTCAAATCACTCTTCCAATACAAAAACGAACTTTACGCAAAGATGTGGGAAAACTTCAAGGTTGACTCACTGCACGCATACGGCGACTACGATGAGGCCTGCGCTTTCGCCTACGGCTCTGCACTCGTAATTGAGAGCCTCGTGAAATTCAAGAAAAACGACGGAAAGAAAATCATTGCACATTTCGACGAATGGACCACTGGCATGGGATTGCTTTATGTGAAGGCATATCTCCCACAGGTGGCAACTGTGTTCACCACCCACGCCACAAGCATAGGCCGCAGCATCTGTGGCAATGGCAAGCCCCTCTACGACTATATGAGCGGCTACAATGGCGATCAGATGGCGAAAGAGTTGAACATGGAATCAAAGCACTCGCTCGAAAAAGCAGCAGCGCAAAATGCCGACGCATTCACCACTGTGAGCGACGTGACCGCCAGAGAGTGCGAGCAACTCCTTGAACGCAAACCGATTGTGACACCAAACGGCTTTGAGCTCAACTTCGTTCCCAAAGGTGCGAAATACGATGAGGGTCGTGAAGCCGCACGAAAAAAACTCCTGCAAGTGGCTTCTGCGCTTACAGGCGAAAAATACGACACCGACACATTCTTGCTTGCCACATCAGGCAGATGCGAGTTCAGGAACAAGGGCTTGGACGTAGGCATCGATGCGCTTAACGTGGTGCGCTACGAGTTGAACAAACTTAAAGACTCAAATCGTAAAATCATTGCATTTATCACCGTGCCAGGCTGGACCGATGCACCAAGAGCCGACTTGATGGAAGCTATTGAGGATGGAAATTGCAGCACCAAGCTGTTCGATCCAATCATCACTCACAACATTCACAACTTCGACTCCGACAACATCTACGGCAAACTCAACTATTTGGGATTGCGCAACGAAAGCTACGACAAAGTGAAGGTGATTTATGTGCCATCGTACCTCAATGGCAACGACGGCATCTTCAATATGAGCTACTACGATCTGCTGATTGGTTTTGACCTGACCATTTTCCCATCATATTATGAGCCATGGGGCTACACTCCGCTTGAGAGTGTGGCTTTTGCCGTGCCTACCATCACCACCGACTTGGCTGGTTTTGGACAATGGGTGGCAAAATCGCAAGGCATGGAGCCTAAGAAGGTGGGGGTAGAGGTGATTCACCGTACCGACTCCAACTACAGCCACACAGTAATGACCGTGGCGCAAGGCATCATGAATGTGTTTGCGCTCAAACCCACCGAATGGCGAAAAATGAGCAGAGCCGCACAAAAAACGGCAAAGATGGCACTTTGGAGCCACTTCATCACCTATTACGACAATGCTTACAGCATCGCGTTAGAAGCAGCCAAAAGCCGTCAGTAATATCAAGAATAATTCTTTTTGTTTATTTGAAAAAAAACGAAAAAACATAATATAGTTTAAAATGAAAATTAAAGTTAACAACACTAACACACCTACTTGGAGAAGCATTACAGTGAAGTCGGCACTTCCTGCCAAACTGAAAATGCTTGAAGAGCTCTCTAAGAACCTGTGGTGGGTATGGAACAGCGAAGGTAAAACTTTGTTCCACGATTTAGACCGTGACTTGTGGCGCGAAACTGGCGAAAATCCTGTTTTGATGCTTCAAAAAATGACCTATGAACGCTTTGACGAAATCGTTAAAGACAAGGAAATGATGGACCGCATCAACTGCGTGTACAACAATTTCAAGGATTACATGAAAGTGCCAATGCGCACCGACATTCCATCAGTGTCCTACTTCAGCATGGAATACGGTTTGTGCAGCGCACTCAAAATCTACTCTGGTGGTCTTGGCATCTTGGCTGGTGACTACATCAAGGAAGCATCTGACCGCTGTGTTGACATGACCGCTGTTGGTTTCCTCTACCGTTACGGCTATTTCACCCAGTCACTTTCTATCGATGGTCAGCAAATCGCCAACTACGAGGCACAAAACTTCAACCAGCTTCCAATCGAGCCTGTTCTTGATGAAACTGGCAAGCAAATGATTCTTGAAGTACCTTACCCTGGTCGCACCATTTTCGCTAACATCTGGCGTGTGAATGTTGGTCGTATGAAGCTCTACTTGCTCGACACCGACATCGACTTGAACAGCGAATGGGACCGTCCAATCACTCACCAACTCTATGGTGGCGACTGGGAAAACCGTATCAAGCAAGAATATCTGCTCGGTATCGGTGGTGTGTTGATGTTGAAGAAACTCGGCATTAAGAATGAAATCTACCACTGCAACGAAGGTCACGCAGCACTCTTGAACCTCCAACGCCTCGTTGACTATGTACAAGACGACAAATTGAGCTTCAACGAAGCACTTGAAGTGGTTAGAGCATCATCACTCTATACAGTTCACACTCCAGTGCCTGCTGGTCACGACTATTTCGACGAAGGTCTCTTCGGCAAATATATGGGTGAATTCCCTGCAAAACTCGGTATTTCATGGGCCGACTTGATGAACATGGGCCGTGAAAACCCAGATAGCCAAGAGCGTTTCTCTATGAGCGTGTTTGCATTGAACACTTGCCAAGAAGCAAACGGTGTGAGCTGGCTCCACGGCGAAGTGTCAAAGAAGATGTTCCAAGGCGTATGGAAAGGCTATGCTCCTGAAGAATCACACGTGGGTTATGTCACCAACGGTGTGCACATGCCTACTTGGGCTGCTTCGGAATGGAAAGAATTCTACAGCGAACAATTTGGTGCCGACTTTGCTGAACGCCAAGAAGACGAAAGAACTTGGGCTCCAATTCTCAAAACTCCAGACGAAGATGTGTGGGAAATGCGTATGCGCCTGAAGAACAAGTTCATCAACTTCGTTAAGCGCGACTTTAGCGAAACTTGGTTGAAGAATCAAGGCGACCCAACTCGCATCATGTCAATCGTTGACAAAATCAACCCTAACGCTCTCTTGATTGGTTTTGCTCGTCGCTTCGCCACTTACAAGCGTGCTCACCTCTTGTTCTCCGACCTCGACCGTCTGGAAAAAATCGTCAACAACCCACAATTCCCTGTACAATTCATCTACGCAGGTAAAGCTCACCCAGCTGATGGCGCAGGTAAGGACTTGATTCGCCGTATTGTTGAAATCTCTAAGATGCCACAATTCCTTGGTAAGATTATCTTCCTCGAAAACTACGATATGACCGTTTCTAAGCGTCTTATCACTGGTGTGGATATTTGGTTGAACACTCCAACCCGTCCACTCGAAGCATCTGGTACTTCTGGTGAAAAGGCAGAAATGAACGGCGTGCTCAACTTCTCAGTGCTCGACGGCTGGTGGTACGAAGGTTATCGCGAAGGTGCTGGTTGGGCTCTTACAGCAAAGCGCACTTACCAAGACCAAGCACAACAAGACAAACTCGACGCTGCCACTATCTATTCAATGCTTGAAAACGAGATTATTCCACTTTACTTCGCTAAGAACTCTTGTGGCTACTCTCCAAACTGGATTCAATATGTGAAGCGTTCTATCGCAACTATCGCTCCACACTACACTATGTCGCGCATGATTCGTGACTACATCGATCGTTTCTACAGCAAGGAAGCTGCTCGCAGCAAGAAGCTCAAAGCCAACAACTATGCTGTGGCTAAGGAAATCGTGGCATGGAAAGAGAATGTGGTTGAAAAGTGGGACAACGTTCACGCAGTGGATGTTCAACTCAGCGAATCGCTCAACAACTCAACCAACGACGGTGAACCAATTGAAGCAACCATCAAGCTCGACACCGCTGGTTTGGGCAAGGATCTTGGCATAGAACTCGTTATCTACCGCGAAGAAGATGGTCAACAGAAGTTCCACCGCGTAATTCCATTCGAAGTTGTGGCAGAAGATGGCGATGTGCTCACTTACCACATGAAGCAAAACACTAAGGATTCAGGTGTGTTCCGTTTCGGTATCCGTGTATTCCCTTGGAACGAAAAACTTCCACACCGCCAAGACTTCGCTTACATGAAGTGGCTCTAAACAGAAATCACAAACATTGTGACACACTAATAAAAATCGAGATGGTCAAATTTGGCCATCTCGATTTCTTTTTATCATTAAATTGTGATTGTTTATGCTTTAGGGAAAAACTATTTTGGTGAAACGATGCCATTCATAATGGCATACACACTCAGTCCCGACACACTCTTGATGCCCAATTTAGCAGAAATGTTTTTGCGGTGGGTTAGCACAGTGTTGATGCTGATATTCAGGCGGTCGGCTATTTCTTTATTAATCAGTCCTTCAACCACGAGTTGCAGCACCATTGTTTCACGTTGTGTAAGGCGTATTTGATTGTCGTCGCCAGATGTTTCGTGAAAAAACGGCTCAAATTTTGCCAGAATCTCGGTTTCGTCGGCAGTTGGCGAAACCACATTATATCCGTCGCCCGACAATGTGTCTGACACAATCAGGGTTTGATCGTTATGTGGCATAAAGAATGACAAATTCGCAAGAAATTCATTAGCCGAAGTGATATACACCTTAAATTTCTCACGCTGGCAAGCCGGCACTTCATCGAGTGTGGAATACAACACCGACTGTGCATCATAATGATAGGTGAGTAGGCTTGACAAGCCTAATGCCTCCAATCTGTTGCGCATAATTATGGCTATGTTCTTTGGCATAATTCCTACTCAATATGGAGAGCTTGTGAAAATGGTTTGAGAATGCGATTGCGAATGCGATTGTTTTGCGTAATGTCTTTTTTGAAATTAACAAGTGAAATCAGCACCGCCTGACACAAATTGTGGTCGTAATCACCTTTGAGGTGAATCACAAACATATTTATCAGGTCGTCGATCTTATCCTCAACTGAATCGCTTTCATCAACTTTCTCATAATTTAAAACCACATCGTGATTCTTTGAATATTGCGCAAGAAGCTGTGGGAACCAGTTTTCACGGTCGTCGTAGATGCGCTGAAGAAGTTCGGTTTTAACCTCTACGAAAAACTTCATCATCAGAGCCAAATTACTGTTGGCCGACTCCGTCTTTTTCAGCAGTAAGCCAAAGTGACGCTCAATGTTCGGAATTTGAAATTTCTCATAGAACACATTGGTTTGCGAAAGATAATTCACGATATCCGACGCGCTGAAATTTCTTATCTTATTTTCGGGGAAATACGAAGGCGACAAATAGGTGTTCAGAATCGCAAGAAAAAAGTCGATATCTATCTTCTTTTCTTCACAAATTGACTCCACGGTGCTATCTGACAACCCCAACACAATACCGAATCGATAAAACACGGTGATAATAGTGGGGTCAAGCAGCACGATTTCGTGAGGTTTCGTATCTTTCTTTATTTCAATCATAGAGCTTTAGTGTATTGGCTGAATGGTGTGATAATAATCTCGTTTGAAGTAGTCAGAACAGCATCAAGTGGCACATCAAATGGGTCAACTGGCAATTCTTCAAGTAACTGGCACTCTAATGCCACGCCTATTTTATAAGCTTGTGGACATTGCGGCAACAAGCGGTCGTAATAACCTTTGCCTCTGCCAAGGCGATTCCCTTTCACGTCGAGCGCCACAGCAGGAACAATCACCAAATCTATTTCATCGGGCGACACAGAAGCTGCCGTGGGTTCTTCAATACCATATTTGCCGTCGGTAGCAAGTTCGCCATAGGGGGCAATCTCCAAATCATCGCCCACCACTCTTGGCAAATACACTTTCTTTTCCTTCGCCCATTTCTGCACGAAATCGTGCGTAGGCAGTTCATCAGGCAAAGAATAGTACATCAGCACCGATTGTGCCTTTTGAAAACAAGGCATTTTTTCCATGGAGCGCAGCACCAAGTCTGCCTCCCTCTGTTTATCTTCTGCCGACAAAGACGCCTTCTTAGTCTTCATCAGTTTTCTAATCGATGCCTTGTCCATCATATATCAGTCAGCAGTGATTGGGAATGCCGCTTTATGCTTGTTAAGTGCTTTCAGAGCAGCCTCAATAGTCTTGTCGTGGCGATTGTAAATAGGGTAGAACGCCTTTTGACCCAACAAATCTCTTGCGATAAATGCCTTCAAATCGTTAAGAATCAAGTCGCGAGACTGGTTGATATAGTACCAGCGTGCTGGCACTTTGTGAGCCGCTGCAAATTCCACGAAGCTATTCAGCAATGTAGTATTGTCGTCAAGCAGACGGATCACATCTTTATAGTCATCAGCATTCTTGAATTTCGACTTGTGGGCTGCCACATATTTCAGCACAAAATTCTGAATAAGCCCTTCGTTCACCACTGCATAATAGTATGAAGTGAAGCCGGTGGTGTCGCGAGGCACGAAAATGTCAGGAATAATGCCACCGCCACCATACACGATGCGGCCGTGAGGCGTCTTGAACGACTTGGATTTATCCACCTTAATGCTGTCTTGAGTATCGAGTTCGCCATTATTGAAGCGGTTGAGCAACTCACGCTCGTAGGCGGCTTGACCAAGCTTGTAATCTTTTTGAATACAGCGACCTGTAGGTGTGTAGTAACGAGCGATGGTGAGGCGAATGGCACTGTTGTCAAACAATCTAAATTCCCTTTGCACCAATCCCTTACCAAACGAGCGTGAGCCAATCACCAAGCCACGGTCGTTGTCTTGAATTGCTCCAGCAAAAATCTCGCTTGCGCTGGCTGAAAACTCATTAATCAGCACCACAATTTCCGCATCTTGATATGAGCCGTTGCCGTCGCTATAAACGGAACTGTCGAATTTCTTGTAACGCCCTTTGGTCGAAACAATCAGGTTGTTCTTTGGCAAGAACTCATTAGCCATTGCAACGGCTATTTCCATATAACCACCGCCATTGCCCCGAAGGTCGACGATATATCGTTTGGCTCCATCGTTTTTCAGCATCGACAAGGCTGTTACAAACTCATCATAAGTGGTGCGACCAAACTGGTTTACTTTCACATAGCCCGTGTTTTTCTCTATCATATACGCCGCATCAACCGATTTAATGGGTATATCGCCACGCTTGATGGTGAAATAGAGAATTTTGTCGGAAGTTTGGCGCTTGATGCCGAGTTTCACGGTTGAGTTTTTCGGACCTCGCAACTGCTCCTTAACAGAGTTTGGATTAATCTTTACGCCTGTAAAGTTTTTCCCATTCACGCTAATGATTTTATCACCATTTGCGATACCCACTTTCTCAGAGGGCCCACCAGGAATCACCTCAATCACATTGATAGTATCTTCCATTACTTGGAATGAAATGCCAATACCACAGAAGTTGCCATTCAATTCTTCATTTGCCGCTTCATAATCTTTTGCGGAAATGTAGGAAGAGTGGGGGTCAAGCTGTGCCAGAATGTCGGGAATAGTTAGTTCCACAAGGCTATCCATATCCACATTCTCCACATACTCATCAGCCACGATGCCCAAAATATTGTTGATTTTACGGTCGAGGTCGATAGTTTTCTTTGAAGCGAATCGGCTGCCTATAAAAATACCAACCACCAATGCCAAAGCTATCAGCAATGGCACAAACACGGTGTTGGGAGTCTGTTTATCATTAATTTTCATCATAGAATCTTTTCTATATATTCACCGTTGCCGGTTTCCTTCAAATGCACACACTCAATTCCTGCAAGCTGGAGCAATTCCACACCATCGGTAAGACGATAGAGCTCAGAAAAAACCACACGCTTAATGCCCGACTGAATAATCAGCTTTGCACACTCAATGCAAGGTGAAGTGGTGACATATAACGTGGCATCTTTACTGCTGTTGCTGCTCTGCGCCACTTTAGTGATAGCATTCGCCTCGGCATGTAGCACATACGACTTGGTGTTGCCATCTTCATCTTCGCAAACATTTTCAAAACCTTGTGGAGTGCCATTGTAGCCATCGGAGATAATCATCTTATCCTTCACGAGCAAAGCACCCACCTTGCGGCGTTGGCAATAAGAATTTTCTGCCCATATTTTTGCCATGCGCAGATACCTTGAATCCAACAAAAGTTTCTTTTCTATCACTTCTGACATATAGCTTCAAACATACTGAATTTCAACTATTTCCATAAAGGAACGCTGAGATTCAAATCTTAACTCTAATCACCCACAAAATTAAACAAAAAAAAGCAAAAAAAATAAGTGGCAACAAAAAATATTGCCACTTATTCAAAAAAATATTTTAAATATTATTTTTTAATTCCGTCGCGCTTCAGGAGTGCATCGATTTTTGGTTCACGACCGCGGAATTTCACATAAAGTTCCATAGGGTCTTCTGTCGAGCCTTTCGAAAGCAGCTCTTGGAATGCGCTTGCAGTTTTTGGGTTGAAAATGCCTTCTTCCTTGAATTTAGAGAATGCATCTGCATCAAGCACTTCTGCCCACTTGTAGCTGTAGTAACCAGCAGCATAACCGCCAGAGAAGATGTGGCCAAACTGTGGCGACATTAGGCAACCCTCAACAGGGGCAAACATGTTCACATCCTTAGTAGCTTCAGCTTCAAACTTGAATGGATCGCCCTCAAATGGTTTGTCGATAGTGTACCAAGCCAAGTCAAGATAACCGAAACCCAACTGGCGCATACAAGCGTAAGCTGCACCATATTGAGAAGAAGCAATCACTTTTTGCACAAGGTCTTGTGGGATTTTTTCACCAGTAATGTAATGCTTAGCGAAGCTATCGAGGAATTCACTCTCAGTCATAAAGTTTTCGTTGAATTGAGAGGGGAGTTCCACGAAGTCGCGATAAACATTTGTGCCTGAAAGTGAAACATATTTGCACTTTGAGAGCAAGCTGTGGAGTGCGTGGCCAAATTCGTGAGTGAAGGTCTCTACCTCATAGAATGAGAGCAACGATGGCTTAGAGTCGGTAGGCTTGGTAAAGTTCATAGTGAGTGTAACCAATGGGCGAACATCTTTGCCGTCTTTGTCGAGATATTGCTCACGGAAATTGGTCATCCACGCACCGCTCTGCTTAGTGGCACGGGGGAAGAAGTCGGTGTAGAGCATACCCACATATTTGCCTTCACGGTCGGTTACATCAAACACCCTAACATCAGGATTGAACACTTGTGCATCGTAGTTTTCTGTGAATTGCAAGCCATAGAGCTTTGTTGCCAATCCAAACACGCCATCAATCACATTGTTCAATTCAAAGTATGGGCGAAGGAGTTCGTCGTCAATGCTGTAATTAGCATCTTTTTCCTTGTTTGAATAGTATGAGTAATCCCATGGCATAATCTTCACGGGTTTGCCTTCAAGTTTAGACGCAAATTTTTCAAGACGCTTCATGTCGGCGCGTTCCACTGGAGAGTAAGCTTTCTTCAACTGGTCGAGCATGGCATAAACGTGCTTCACATCTTTAGCCATCGTGTTATCGAGCTGGTAATCAGCGAAGGTCTTGAAGCCCATAAGATTTGCAATCGCCAAACGTGTGTTTGCAACCTGCTTGATCACTTCGATGTTGCTGAATTCACCAGAAGTGCATTGAGTGTTATACATCTTATAAAGTTTCTCTCTCAAGTCACGACGTGAAGAATACTTCATAAATGGTGAATAACTTGGGAAGTAGAGGGTAACCAGGTATTCACCTTCGCGGCCTTTCTGCGCAGCTTCAGCAGCGGCTGCCTCTACGGCAGTTTCGGGCAGACCGGCCAAATCCTCTTTCTTCAGCCACATTTCGTAGCGAGCCTTGTCCTTCAAGCAGTTTTGCTCAAATTTCAAAGTGAGTTCAGTAAGTTGAATGGTGAGTTTCTTGTATTCTTCCCTTGCTGCGCCTTCAAGTGCTGCACCGCTTCTCACAAAATTCTTGTAAGTCTTGTCAAGAAGTCGCTTATCTTCGTGTGAATATTTTGATTCGTCAAAATTCTTATAAACGGTGTTGACACGATTCCACAACTGTTCGTTCAGCGACACGAAATTACTGTGTGCGCTAATGATAGGGGAGATGCGTGTGGATACAGCAATCAAAGAATCGTCAGCATTAGCCGACAACATAGGATAGAACACGCCCAACACTCTATTCAAAGTCTCACCTGAATATTCAAGGGCGAGAATGGTGTTTTCAAAAGTAGGAGCCTCCTGCTGGTTGGCAATCGCAAGCACTTCTGCCTCGTGCTCTTTGATTGCTTGCATAATGGCAGGCTCGTAGTCGTTGGTTGTGATTCTGTCGAACGGAATGGCTCCATTCGTGGTTTTAAACTCTTTCAAAAAAATATTATCAGCTTTCATTTGAGTGAATAATGTGATAATTAATAAAATTGTAAATAAAACTTTTCTCATATAATCAATTGTTGTTTAATTTCTTAACGACCGTTTCTTCAACCAATGCGGCAACACTTTCGGCAATACCTTTCCGCATCAGTACCGGATGGTCGGCACGGAAAGACGAGTGGAATGCCTTAAGCGATTCCCCATCACCTTTAGCCGACTTAGCATAGCTGCCTACGGCTTCTGCAAGCTTTCCTTCCGCAAGCAGCAAATGCCCATAATTCAAATAATCCTGCGAATTGACAGATTTACTTTCAAGCAATTTCTTATAGTAGTTTTCGCTTTGCGTGAAATTGTCAGTCAAGAAGTTAGCCCACGCAAGCGAACGCCAAACTTTTGGATTATAGGGGTCTAAATAGTCAGCCTTATAGTAATAGTTGAGTGCCTCATCAGGCCGACCAAGTTCAAGCAGGCAGTGCCCTGCATTCAAACACATGGTGGCATTAGAATCCTTCACCGAAAGCACCTTTTCATAATACTTAAGCGCTTTCTCATATTGCTTCAGCGAACGGTAGCAAATGGCTATGTGGCGGCTGTTCCACAAATCATTCTCATCCACCAGCTCATATCGCTGATAATATTGAATGGCGTTTCTGTAATCGCCTAAATTCTGATAGGCAAATCCCATCTTTTGCAGAATGTGTGGTGCCACATCTTCGAAATGCTTTTGTATATAGGAGAAATACGAGACAGCATCTTCATAAAAGCCGTTTTTCAAATAGTATTCGGCGATGGTCAAAAGCGCAGTTTGGTCAAGCCCCCACAGTTCAAAGAATGGCAGTAGAGTGAAGTCCATATCGCTTTTGAAAACCGACAAAAAGTCGTTTTTCCTCGAAAACAAAGTGAAGAAGCGGTAAAGCGACTGTATGTAGCCATTAATTGATGCGTCGCGCGATTTTTTCTTATCGTCAGGCAGTTCTGTGGATTCAAGTTCTTGCAAATCAGTGTTGTGAATATCCATTTGCCCCATCATAGCACTCTTTTGCGAGTCGGGAACCGATGCCAAAGAAAAGCAGAACGAATACTTGTCGCTGTCGCAAAGGAATGGCGCATATTTGATAATCTTCACCATTTTGCGGCTCTCGGCTGGGAAACTGTCGTCTAAAGAAGAGTGGGTGGGGTAGAACGGCAGGAACCAATTCGCCATCACATTAAAGAATGGGAACGATTTCAGGTGCGAGAATGTGGAGATAAACACATCTTCGCCTTCGGTTTGAAGTTTGTTCAGTTCCTCCATTTTCTTGCTCACACCACTTTTGTTGAGCCATTCTTGCCATTGGGGATTTTCTTCCAGGTCCATGGGGTCGATTGCGCCTTTTCCTTTGAGCTTCGACACCAAGCCTGGATCCATATTCATGATATTGGGCATCAGTTCCTCACGCATACGCTTCGACACATTTTCAGCATTACGCGAGCGCACCAACCGCTGCATCACAGAACTGACATCAGTACGGAAATTCACATTCTCCGACGCTTCCGCAAGGAGTTTTCCCACAAATTTCGATCTGCCCACACGATGTGGATAAAGCATCATCACAAGGAATGCTCCAGTTAGGGCACGAGTTTGTGTATCAATATCTGAAGCAGTGATATACGACTCAAGCAAGAAAACCAATTTAGCCTCGTCGTAAAACTTGGTCTGGCCTAAAAACATTGCCGACAAAACCAGTTGCTTTTCATATTCTTCAGCGTAAGCAAACCATTCCTTAAGTTCGTTGGAATCTTCTTTCACTAATGGAAAACTGCACCACACCTTATTAAAAAGGTCAACCGCCACATTTTCTTTCTCCCTTTTAAGGTCAGAAATGGCACGAGCGTTCTGCGACTCGGCATCCACACCAGTCAACAGTTCATACTTCTTCTGCAAATTCTGGTGTTTCGACACTAAATCTGCAACTGATACACCACGAAGGACCGATGCTTTAGTGTATAACAGTTCAAACGACTGTTTGGCAGAAAGCGATATCACACATTTATCCGCAATGAGATAAAGACTCTCCGTGATTTTGTCAATCATGTCATCTCTGCCATCATCTTTCACTCCATCAAGAAAATATTGCAGCAAATAGTCGTACGACACTTTCGCCGTGTTCAACTGCTGGATTAAATTATAATCGGCAACATCCTCTACCACAGGCCGAAGTTTAACGATGGCCTCATAAAGTCTGCCACCGTCAATCAAACGCGTGATATCGGTTTTATATTGAATGATTTCTTTTAATGCCATGTTTTAAATAGTGTATTAAGTAGTCAATTTTGCAAATTCTGTGCAAAAGTTGAGAAACAGTAATACAAAAATAATGAATTATTTAAATAAAAACCGTATTTTTGCACATAATAAATTGATAAATCATTAATTATAAACAACAACTATGGTTCTACAACGATTGCAATCGCTTTATTTATTGATTGCAGCAATCTTTTTGGGGATTTTTACTTTTACTACCTCGACTACTATTACTAATGGTGAAAATGAATTTTTAATCGGTGCGCTCGCCACTGGTGCCGCTGGTAACACCTCACCAAATTTCGTGCTCTGCGTATTAAATGCACTTACCGCTATCTTAGCACTTATCACCATCTTCAAATTCAAAAACCTCAAACTTCAACTCAAGCTTTGCTCAATCTGCATTTTGCTTACCATTGTGATTGCCATCTCAATCGCAATCCTCACTTACCAAGCACTTAAAGGGGGAGAGCTCCATGTGATGCTCAGCAACGCTCTGCTTGGTTTGGCTGTGGCATTCTTTTTCTTGGCACGCAGAGGCGTGGCTAAAGACAAAAAAACAATTCAAAGCAGCGAGAGTTTCAGATAAGCAACAACTTTTTACAAGCCACACTCTTACATTTTTAAGATATGACTGCTCTTCTCATCGCGATATTCGTAGTCGGATATCTTCTTATCACTTGCGAACACCCTCTGCACACCAACAAAGGTACATTTGCACTGATTATGTGCGGACTGCTTTGGGCAATATATGCCACTATGTCGGGCGACACGGATGTGAATGCCAAAGTGCTGGAACAACTTGGCGACACGTGCGAGATTCTTATCTTCCTCATTGGTGCTATGACCATTGTGGAGGTGATTGACCGATATGGAGGATTCAATATTATCACCGAAACCATCACTGCCAGAAGAAAGAGAAAACTGCTCTGGATTATGGCATTTGTCACTTTCTTTATGTCGGCAGTTCTCGACAACCTCACCACCACTATTATTATGGTGACAATGGTGGGTTGCCTTTTGAAGAAGCAAAACGAGCGTTGGATTTTCTCAAGTGTGATTGTGATTGCTGCCAATAGTGGCGGCGCATTCTCGCCAATTGGCGATGTCACCACCATTATGCTGTGGATGGGCGACAAGGTGAGCACCGGACAACTGATCACCACACTGCTGATTCCAAGTTTGGTGTCGATGGTTGTGCCACTGCTTATTGCCACAAGAATGATCGACAATGATGAGCTTCCACACTGCGACGAGGCACAAAACAAAAACCGTGTTATCTATCGTCGTTTCCCTTCGGTAAGCAAATTCGTGTTGGTTGTTGGCGTGTGCAGTTTGCTGTTTGTGCCTGTGTTCAAAACCCTCACAGGGCTTCCTCCTTTTATGGGAATTATCATTTCCCTCGGCTTTATTTGGCTGATTACCGAAATCATCGTTCGCCGTTATAAAATTGAGGCGGGATTGGGCGCGAGAGTTGACCAAGCAGCCAAGGGCATCGACATGTCAACCATTCTGTTCTTCCTCGGCATTCTGATGGCTGTGTCGGTATTGAGCGAAGCTGGCATTCTCGGCAACCTTGCTCAAACAATGGACGAAGGCATCCACGAGCCATTTGCTATGACCACGCTTATTGGTTACCTTTCAGCAGTTATCGACAATGTGCCACTCGTGTCGGCTTGCATGAAGATGTTTGGTGAAATACCTGCTGCATTAGTGGCAACTGACCCTTCATATTATGCAGCATTCACCCAGGACGGCATTTTCTGGCTGTTGCTCACTTTCACCGCTGGCGTAGGTGGCAGTATGCTGATTATTGGTTCTGCCGCTGGTGTGGTGGCAATGGGCATCGAAAAGATTCCATTCTTCTGGTATCTCAAGAGATTTTCACTGATTGCCATGTCGGGTTATCTCGCAGGCATCGCTGTGATATGGATTGAAAGTTTAATCCCAGGACTAATATAAGTTCACAGCCACATATCAAAAAAAATAAAGTCGCCTAACTCGTTGCAGGATAGGCGACTTTTATTTTGCTATAAAATAATTACAGTTTCTCGGCAAGGAATTTACCGGTGTAGCTTGCTTCGCATTTCACCACTTGCTCTGGCGTGCCTTCCACCACAAGCGTGCCGCCTTCAGCACCACCCTCTGGTCCAAGGTCGATAATGTGGTCGGCACATTTTATAATGTCCATATTGTGCTCAATCACTACCAGCGAATGGCCCCTTTCTATCAGGGCATTGAAGGCATGGAGCAGGCGCTTGATGTCGTGGAAGTGAAGACCAGTTGATGGTTCATCGAAAATAAACATGGTGTGGTTTTTCTTCTCGCCACTCATGAAATACGCCAACTTCACACGCTGATTCTCACCACCTGACAGAGTGGATGACGACTGACCGAGTTTGATATAGCCCAGTCCCACATCTTGGAGCGGTTTCAGCCTGTTCACGATTTTCTTCTCATTAAACCGCTGCTCTTCGGAGAAAAACTCGATGGCTTGATTCACGGTCATTTCCAAAATGTCGGAAATCGTTTTGCCTCTGTAGAGCACATCTAAGGCGCTTTGGGCAAAGCGTTTACCGTGGCAAGCGTCGCAAGTGAGCGTAATATCTGCCATAAACTGCATTTCGATGGTGATAGTGCCTTCGCCCTTACATTCCTCACAGCGTCCACCGCCAGAGTTGAACGAGAAATAACCCATGTTATATCCCATTTGCTTCGACAGTTGCTGCTGGGCGTAGAGCGAACGGATTTCATCAAAAGCTTTCAAATAAGTGGCAGGATTGCTTCGCGATGATTTGCCAATAGGGTTCTGGTCAACCATCTCAACGCCTGAAATCAAATTCAAATCGCCTTCAAGCGATGCGAATGTGCCGGGGGCATCAACATTCTCGCCAAAATGACTCGCAAGTGCCCGATATAGTATATCGTCAACAAGGGTGGATTTACCCGAACCGCTAACGCCGGTCACCACAGTCATCACACCCAATGGGAATTTCACATCAATCCCTTTCAGGTTGTTTTCAGCAGCACCCTTCACCCAAATGTAATTGCTCCACTTTCGGCGCGAGGTGGGCACAGGAATTTTCAAATCGCCAGTCAGATATTTTGTGGTGTAGCTATTGTCAACCGACACAAGCGAAGCCACATCGCCTTGATATACGATATTGCCGCCTCTGCGCCCTGCTTCCGGACCCACATCTATTAAATAATCGGCAGCCCTTATGATTTCCTCATCATGCTCCACTACCACCACGGTGTTGCCTGCCTTTTGAAGCATTCGGAGCACATTAATTAGGCGCGCAGTGTCGCGTGAATGCAAACCAATACTTGGTTCATCTAATATATATATACTGCCCACGAGCGTACTGCCCAACGATGTAGCCAAATTAATACGCTGACTTTCACCACCCGACAACGACGACGACAGACGGTCGAGCGTGAGATAACCCAAGCCCACCTCGTTCAGATACGACAAGCGATTATTGATTTCCTCAAGTAATCGTTTTGCCACAATTCGCTCTGAATCGTCGAGCTGTATGTGCTTGAACCATTCCGACAAGTCACGCACCGGCATAGCCACGAGGTCGTGAATGGTTTTGCCGCTCACTTTCACATACGAAGCCTCCGGCTTCAATCTGCTGCCGCCACACACTGGGCAAGTGGTCTTGCCACGATAGCGAGCGAGCATCACACGATACTGGATATTGTATGACTTGCTTTTCACCCATTCAAAGAATCCGTCAATGCCGGGGAATCCATTGAAACCGTGCCAAAGCAAATCTTTCTGCTCTTGAGTGAGTCGGTAGTATTCCCTGTGAATAGGGAAATTGACCGTGGAAGCCGCATGAATAAATTCCCTTTTCCATTCGCTCATCACCTGACCACGCCAGCACATCACCGCATCTTCATACACCGAGAGCGTTTTGTTAGGCACCACCAAATTCTCATCAATGCCCACTACCTTACCAAAGCCCTCACATTCGGGACAAGCACCGATAGGGTTATTGAAATTGAACATCAAGTCGGATGGTTCTTGAAATTGAATGCCGTCGGCTTCGAAACGCTTTGAGAATATTTGCTCAGTAACGCTTCCATCGGCATTCCACGCTTTTATCACACACTCCTCGCGACCTTCGTAAAATGCAGTCTGCAAAGAGTCTAATATGCGCATATCGTCCTCCTTGTTGTTCGTTACAGCCACACGGTCGATGAGCAATCGATATGAATCAGCATCAGCCGGTTCATTGGCCTTCACGTCGGCAATTTGGAAAAACCTGCCGTCTTTCTCCAATCGGGAATATCCACCTTTTATCAGCACGTCGAGCTGCTCATCAAAAGTTCTGCCTTCTGGCAAAACGATTTCTGTAAGGATGGCAATCCTTGTGCCCTCTGGAAACGAATGAATGTAGCTCAACACATCTTCAGAAGTGTGCTTTTTCACCAATTCGCCAGAAATAGGGGAGTAGGTCTTGCCCACACGGGAGAACAACATTCTCAAATAGTCGTAAAGTTCGGTGGAAGTACCCACGGTGCTTCGCGAGTTTCGAGTATTCACCTTTTGCTCAATGGCAATAGCTGGTGGGAGCCCTTTGATAAAATCACAATCAGGCTTCGACATACGACCCAAAAACTGGCGAGCGTATGACGACAAACTCTCCACATAACGCCTTTGCCCCTCGGCATAGAGCGTATCGAATGCTAACGATGATTTACCAGAGCCGGAAA
>OQVZ01000077.1_pt1 | contig 31272 bp, 31 predicted proteins | sample 1691571 | NCBI WGS metagenome assembly OQVZ01 (sample SAMN03418261, study PRJEB22391) | human gut metagenome | biome: human-gut; feature: organic feature; material: feces | host: Homo sapiens | place: Tanzania | collected 2013-01
AGACACTTTGCTCGAATACCGCCGTAAAAAGCAGTATTCGGGCATAAAAAAGCCTCGGAACACGAATGTTCCGAGGTATTGGCAGAGGTATAAGGATTCGAACCTTAAATGACGGAGTCAGAGCGGTAGGCTCGACTAGGAATTACGGCTTAAATAGGCAGTTTTTCAGTATTAGTGTCTGTCGAATGTCTGTATTAATTTTATTTGCCATACATTAGATAGGGCTTTGTGAATAACTTCAAAATAATGAGATGAAAAACATTTTATAACCTTGAGAGCTAATTCAATATATCGTTAATGAAACTTGTAATGTGAATAATGCAATTATGTTTTTTTATATCTGTCAAATAGATTTTAAAACGAACCATTTCATCAAGTTCTGACGTCATTAATTCACTATCGTATTTTGTAAAGTATTCTTTGAGTGATAATTGTTCTGATCTCGGAAGTATTTGAATAATTTTTTCAACAATCATTTTATTTCTTTTTTCGTACTCATAACAAAAATAACTTTCCTCAAACAAGCACCTGAAACATTCTACTACTGCATTTGAAATTTCAATGTTATCTAATGCATCAAAATCATTTATTGCAGATACAACATTGTATAAATCTATAACAGTCTTGATTTTATTTGATTGATTTAATTCAAAACAGAGTTCTTTTGAATATTCCTTTTGTGATATTCTATATACAAAGTCTGTTGGATAACGAGACTCCGTTAGAATATAATTAAATAACAATGAGACAGCATATTTTTTATCAACAGAATCAAAAATATTATAAAAATCCTTTAAAATATTTTTCAGTGTACTTTCATCAATATTTTCTTTCTTTGCTTTGATCAAATATTGTTTTATAGGAGCAACAATATAGGAAAAAGCAATATTCCGTTGTATTTCGTTTTGACTAATTAGAAGATGTTTTATGAAGTCATCACTGGGCTTAAAGCATATATAATGTTGACACGCCGATAATAAAAAATATATAGCATTCACTTCAATCAAAATCTTCTCAAAATCACTTTGGTTTATTTCGTTTAAAAGATCTAATACCTGAAACAATTGAAAAAAACGCAAATAATCAGGTTCAAACATATTAATATATCTCAATTTGTTTTCAAAAGTCTTATCGTTAATTTTAACATCTATTTTAAAAGAATTTGATTTTCCAAGTAAAAGAGTTCGAAGTCCACCATAATAGCATTTTTCAAGATTATTATTAATGATTGCCTCTTTAAGATCATCATATGAATCGGCATTAAAATATAAATAACCCAAAACAACAATAACAACAGCCTTGTTCTTTTGCTGATTGTTTTCGTAACTCATTTTGCTTAAATCTGATAATGCATCCGATGGTGTTTTACTACCTATGATACCCGCTAATTCTTCTTCTATCTTCAAGTGCGAAATCAAATTGTTTAGAGCACTACTTATCACAACGCTTATCTTATTCAGCTTGTCTTTATTCATCTTAGTATTCCTTTGTTTTACAAAAATTTTTATCCATAATTAAGTCTTTTAATTTATCGTAAATTAGTTGCGAATCTGCGTCGCCCAGCTTTATAAGGCAATAATAATTATTCACAAGTGAATTGAAAGAAGTTCCAATAGCATAAACAGAAACACTATCTTGTGATTTTGAAATAATGAATCTATCGTGTATAGCCATATTCGTTTGCTTGAAAGATATATTTAATTTTTTATAGGTTAGAATTCTATTAATTTCTTCGTCATTCAATAAACTCTTATCAAGATTTTCAATTTCACTTTCATTATTTGAAAAGAATACAACATACTTTGATTTTGCACTGCTCTCAATTATTAACTTGAGAATATCTTGTGGGTATCCAATCTTGTTGTTGTAAGAAAAATAAGAATCTATTATCCATAGCTCATCTTTTGCATTTGAAAAAATGCTTGATAATTCTTTCAAAACCTTTTTTTCTTCATTTGGTTTAAAGAATATTATTCTCTTATTTTCATAGTAAATATTTATTTGTTTTTGGATATTGTGTAATTTGTCATTATTCGATTTTTTATATGATGTATTGTTACCTACTCTAATTTTTTCTGTATAGTTTGTGGTAATAGTTTCTTCAAGTCCAAATTTTTTTAATTGAATATTTTTTGTACTTGTCATAGACGTATTTAATACAAAATCTTTTATAAAACTTACACAAGAGTTCTTATAGTACAATTTATTATCTTTAAAAACGGATATATCTATGTAAGACCAATCTTTCGGAGCTTCAATCTTGAATGTTCCTGAAGCACAAATCGTTTCCACAATAGATAAGGTTATCGTTGCATTGCTGTTATAAAAATTCACAGTAATAAGCATATCCGTCTCAAGATTTTTAAAGCTTATAATCTGACATTCGTTTTCACTTTTTATAGTCAACTTTCTTGGTTCAAGAACAAGGATGTCACCAAATAAAGTTATATCCTGAGCCATATCTAAATTTGTATATTTTTTGATAAATTCAAAAATCATATCAAGATGTTCTAGAGAAAGTTTTAGTTTTGGCGTATTCTCTGTCAAATCATAAATTGAGCAAGGTAATTCTCCTGAAAATCGTTTATACTTTGCACAATTTGAGCCATCTCTATAAACATTATATTTTGATTTGGTATCAAGAAACCCTTTTTCAAAAAGATTTTCGTCATTCAATGCTTTGTCGGAAGGCTCATAATATTCTAAAAAGGTTATTTCTTTACCATCAATAGTATCAGATATCTTTTTTTTATTCGTGTTTTTCTCATCTGAAAAGCCACTATGATAAATTGTTATTATGGTTTCATTATCAAATATAATTTTATCACAAATCATAATATGCCTCCTTTTTGTAGTGTAACATAATTATAACAGATTTTTTGAGATTAGTTAAGAGAATGTTTGTATTGAATATGATATACTTTTTTGTTATCATAAATTAGAGGTGAATATAAATATGAATTTAGAAATATGGTTTGACAAGAAATTCTTTTTTCCATATAAGTATTTGGACTATATTGCAAATGATTTGACTTATTATAACGGTTTTGCAATATATTTTGTTATGTCAGCTCCAAAATTAAAAATTACTAAAGCTATATTTACTGATAATCAACTTATTACCACATATTGGAACAACAGCACCAATAAAGAAATAACTATAAAAAATTCGATATTTTCATTTCCAATCGCAGATGAATTTGTAAAACTTGATATACATAAATTTGGTTATTCAATTACCATTAAATTATTAGGTGATGCACGTAATTATTTAATTGGTTTAGGAGAAAATAGTGAATTCATTGATTCATTAGTATCAAATGGATTGAAATTCGATATTTTTGCTTTGATAATGAGAAATAATAATGCCTCTCTAGATGAGTTTACACTTCTATATATTGGACAAAGTAAAAATTTAATTGAAAGGCTAGAATCACATAAAACAATTCAAAAAATCTGTAGAGAATGTGATTTAGAGTATAACGATTTTGAAATATTAATTATGGCATTACATCCAAAAGCCAAAAGATTTGACAGGCTCGAGTTACAAGAATTATTGTTGCAAGAATTATTTGGCAATTCTAGTGTAAATAACGGTGAAGATTTAATAACAGGAATTAATAGTAATGAGGTTCTTGATGCGGCTGAAATAATACTTATTCAAACTTTCAGACCAAAATACAATATTATGCATAAGGAGTCAAGTCCGAACAAAAAGCAAAAAAAGTATAATTGTTTTTATAATGAAGGTGTTAGTAATGTTTCAATATCACTTGATTTAAAATTTGATTGTGATGTTATGGTTTTACAAACAAATAGTTTTAGTACTCAAGGTAATCCTGGATGGTTGTTGGAATGCCCAGTAGGGGAGCTGTCAAGTAACAAAAATGTGGAAATAAGAAAAGAATCAATTGGATTTGAGATTTATTAATTATTAAAGAAAACGGATAATATATATAATTAAGATATCATATGGATTTACTTATTATTTTCTGCATTTTTGCCCTATTTTTATGCTTTTAGGCAAAAGTACTTGACAAAACCATATTTTAATGATTTAAAATATTTATAAAGTTTTTATCACAAAAACGGAATTTTTAGAGATATAGTATATGGAGGGTATTTGATAATAATTTATTAACAGATGGAGAAATATGAGTAAAATAAAACTTTCAGAAAAGTTAACACAGTTTGATAAAATAAATATTGACAAAATAATGGAAAATTGCGAAATCTATCGAGAAAAATTGATAAAGCACTGTCAACTACAGTTTGATTTAACTTATGAGCAAGCAGAAGATTGCGTTCAGGATTCTTATGTTGCTTTATATGAGAATTTACTTCATGGTATAGAAATTGATAACTACCGAGCTTGGCTTTACCAAGTAACCATAAATTATAAGAATAAAGTAATTAGGGAAAAGCTGCAGCAAAATGAATATGACTTTGTTACAAACGAAGAAAAAGATAAAGCATTAGAAAATACAGTTACTTATGCACCGGATTATGTGGAAAATATGGTTACCGATGAAATGATAGAAGAAAGAGCAATGAAAATCCTCTTATCCCTTAATAAAGATGAACAAGACCTATATGTTAAACATTACTGGGAGCATAAAACTTTTGTGGAAATAGGTGCTGAACTTGGAAAAGACTCATCAACTATCGGTAAGAGGCACAGTAAAATGAGAAAAAAAATAATAAAAATGATTAAAGAATATGAAAAAAATTAAGATTTCTTATTCCTGTTTTTGGATTTTTTGACACTATACATATAGGAGGCTTGAAAGTGAAGAATAAATTCAGTAAAAATGATTTGTTAAAAATGATTGATTCTGAACTTGTAAATTTATCTGAAGATAAAATTAAAGAGCTTATAAATAAAGAATTAAGCAAAGACAACAGCAAAATAGATATGGATTATATTGATCTTTGTTATGATTTATTAGAATTAAAAAGCAAAAACAATAAAAATTCAAATGGTGAAAAACCAAAAGTTAAATCAGCAAAACGCATTAAGTTTTTAATTTCAGCAGCAGTTATAATGTTATTTGTTGTTTCAACTTTAACTGTTTCTGCGCAAGTATTCAATTTTAATATTCCGCAAAAAATCGCACAACTTATTAATGGTAATGCCGAAATTGATTTGAATTTGGAGCTTGCTGATACTATAGCAGACGATTATGCTTTGCTTGACAGCGATTTAGCTCAAAATGTTGCAACATATGGTATTTCACCTATTACTTTTCCAGAGGAGATGATAAATGAGAATTGTATAATAACAAATGTTGAACTTCTTTCTGTTGATACTGATGTTTCTATAGATGTAAATATTGAATTTGAATATAAAGGTATTTATGGAAATATGACAATTGAACAGTACAAACAAGATTTTGAGTTCACAGGAGAGCAAACATCACTGGATACAAGTTCAGGACAAGTAATCAACATTAATGGTATGGATGTTTTAGTTTTTGAACACAAAGAGAATTGCTCAATTATTTATAAGGATAATACAACAGAATATAGTATTTATTTAGAAAGTGATCTTGATACAGCAATAAATTTTGTTGAATCAATAAAATAGTGAAAGGAAAAACAATAAAAATGAAAAAATATATATCAATTTTTTTAACAGCACTTACGGTAATATGTTGTTTTACTTCTTATACTGCGCTTGCTAATGACGAAACAGATGATAACATTATTATATCTGAAGAAGAATTTAACGCGCTGGAACATATTGATGCCACTTACATAGAAGCAAGAACAACAGGATTAATTACCGATAAAAAACTTGGAATTGCCAAAAGCGGAAATAATTTGATTATAAGTGGTTATACTAAATGCTTATCTTCGGTTGAAAAATGCGGATTTAAAACTGTAACGATTCAAAGAAAGAAAAGCAGCGAAACTTCATGGAGTACATATAAGACATATTCGTCATTATACGCCGACAGCAATACATACACATTAGGCAAATCAGTTACTGTACCATCCGGTTATCAATACAGAGTTACAGCTACTCATTATGCAAAAAAGTCATTATTATCAACACAATCAATTGATGCAACAACCGGCTCGCTGTCATTCTAATTCACTCTTTACAAAGGTGGTATAAATTACCGCCTTTTATTTTTTTGTAAAAATTTTCAAAAAATCGTTCCTGTTTTTCAAAAAATTGACACTATATTTATAGGAAGGATATTATTATTTCTCAAAACTAATAAAGCTTTATTATATTCAAATAGTGAAGGGGTGATATGTTTAATAAATATCTTAATTTACTTGAATAATAAACATGTTAATTTTAAGGAGGAATTTCTATGAAAAAGAAATTAATTGCTTTGTTATTATCAGTAATAACTATCATTTCTGTTGGCTCTACAACAACTTTAATAGCTCATGCTGAAAGTGTAACTTTGTATGCAAATCAGACTCAAACATCTACTCGCCTCGTATCTGCAACCGCAACAAAAGCTACGGTTTATAATTCTGCATCTTCTTCTCATAGGGTTTGGGGAATTATCAAATATAATAGTGGTTTGAGCACAGTTGAGGATTGTTCAAAACTTGTCGGATTAGGTAAAACTGAAACTTTTAACTCCGCATCAAACTTTACGATAAAAAAAGATTGGTTGTTAACTTTAGATCCGTACGGAGTGAATACTAAAAACTGTACAGGCGACGGAAGTTTATACGGAAGATAAAAATGCAGGTGGAGAGCTAATAAAATGAAAAAGAATATGTTTCTTTTAAATATGCAAAGATTTGTAAAAAACAAGTTATATATCTTATCAATGATTACATACATATGTGTTACATTAGGCTATTTGATTATTATCGTCAAACAAAACATTTTAGCTGGTGATGATTTATTTCTGTATGTATTTCCTTTATGGCGCACCAATATGATATCAATATATTCGTTTGCTTTTTTTACATTTATAACTTTTGAGTTTTCTGTTAATTTATATAACAGAAATCTAAATGAAGTTTTTCTGTGCACACAAAAAAAATTAAAATCTATATGTTTGAGTAATGTAAGTGTTTTAACATTCTGGAATACGTTATATTCTGTATTATTGATAGTATATAATTGTCTTGCATTTTTGGCTTTCCATTCATATGATGAAAAATATTTAATTCACATTATTCTTAATGTAGTAGTTAATATATTTCTTACAAACATACTTGCAATAATTTTTGGACAAGCAGTATCTTTTTTTAGGAATAGAATCATATCCTATTTATCTATAATTCTATTTTTAGTTATAAGCAGTAAAATTGGCGAAAGTATATCAGCTGCTGTTGTTCTATCAACAGATAACAATATTAATCCATATTATATTTATAATTTTTTTGATATATTTCCTCCAAATTTAAAATGGACTCCAACATATGCGATGGGTTTTTCTGTTCTACCTTACAGGATATATTTGTTGTTATTTTGGATTTTTATAATGATAACAATAATTATTCTGTTCTTAAACAGAAATAAGTTTTCAGTCAAAGCGGTGTTATCTATAGTTTTAGTAATAGTATTTGGTATATCGTTTATTAGTCCGAGTTCAAAGGTTGTAATGAATTCAGGCCCAAATAATGAATGTATGAGTGATCAATATTATTATCTTTCGACTTCTACTGAAAACAATAAGGCTGATTTTTGCATTGAAAAATATAAAATGGAACTAAAAGTAGACAGAAAACTCACGTGTAAAGTTACAATGTATCCAGATAAAAATCTTTCTGAATATACTTTTACTCTATATCATGGCTATAAGGTAAAAAAGGTAACGGATCAAAACGAAACTTCGCTTGAATTCGTTCAAAATGGAGATTATATTTCTGTTAATTGTGAAAACCAAATTTCATCAATATCAATTTTATATAGCGGAAGCGGAAAAGGATTCTATTCAAATTATCAGGGGATCTATTTAGCTGGTGATTTTGCGTATTATCCTGTTGCCGGCAAGCAATCTATACATGATGAATATTATAACTCTGTAATTCCTGAAAATATACCTTATTTTTATATTGATATTTTAACTGATTTAGATGTTTTTTCAAATCTTCAAAGTATTGGAAAAAACTGTTTTTCAGGCTATACACAGTCTCCTTGTTTATTTGCTGGATTTCTAACATCCAAGAAATATAACAATGTGACTATAGTTTATCCGTATCTTTATGGTGAGTCGGATTATATTGAGGATATATTTGCAAAAATCGATTTAAATAAATATGAAGGCAAAATAGTATTTATTGAACCTCATGTTAACATCTGTTACGAGAGTATTATAAGGATCTATGATGATGTTGTATTAGCCCCTAATTTTGGGGATTTGCTATCAGAATAACAAAATTTAGGAGTGTAATATGATTGAGATTAAAAATTTAACAAAGAAATTCAAATCACATACTGTTTTGAATAATATCTCTGTGAATTTTGATAAAAAAACTTATGGTTTGCTTGGAGAAAACGGAGCAGGTAAAACAACATTAATTCGTTGCATAACTGGTATGTATTCTTCCTATGATGGAGATATAAATTTATTAGATTCCAATAAGATTCAAAATAATATTGGGTATCTTCCTCAAAATTTTGGGGCATTTAAAGAATTAACGGTAAATGATATGATGCTATTTTTTGCAAATCAAAAAGCACTTGATTTAAAGAATACAGCAACAGAAATAGATTCTTTATTGAATTTAGTAAATCTTTCATCTCAGAAGGATATTAAAATAAGCAAATTATCCGGCGGAATGCTTAGAAGATTGGGTATAGCGCAGGCATTATTAGGTGATCCTCAAACAATTATTTTAGACGAACCTACTGCCGGGCTTGATCCAGAGGAAAGACTAAGATTTAAAAATCTCATAGAAAAAATTAAAAAAGAGAAAACTATAATTCTTTCAACACATATCGTTGAAGATGTTGATGCTTTATGTGACGAAATCGTTATAGTTAAAGAGGGTAAAATAATATTTTGTGGAGATGTTGAAAATATAAAAAATATCGCAAAAGGAAAAGTATTTGAAGCCCCAGAAAGTGTTTTCAAGACACATATGGATAAATGTGAAATTGTAAAGCAGTTCCGAAAAATCAATGAGGTTTACTACCGCTTTTTAAGCAATGAATTTGATTGTGCTTTTTCAGTGAATCCACAAATTGAGGACGGTTATATATGTGCAGTAAAAAATATATAAAAACGGTTATCGTTAATGAATTATTTCTTATTAAATCAATGAAATTCATTTTTGCCTTTATTATAGTTTTTACTGGTTTTTTATCCCCAATACTATTTATCATGATTCATAAAGCTAAACCTGACTTGTTTTCAACTTATGTAATTGAAATATCCCAATATTGTTTTCCTTTTTGCGCTTCACTACTAACAATATTTGTGTTGCGAAACTATATTGAAAACTATAATTGTGAAATCTATTTCTTATATTCCAAATACAAAATATGGGAGGCATTATTAATTCTAATATTTTATAGTATTGTATTAATTATTCCATTTTTGGTTTGTAGATTATTTGAAAAAGATATGATTTTTGAGTATTTACGGGTTGTAAGTCAATGTTTCCTCTTTTCTTCTATTTCCTATATGATATTGTTTGTTTCAATGTCTACTTCAATAACAATAATACCTGTGTTTATATATTTGATGTTTTCAATATATAATATAGGAGAATCAATACCTTTTATATTTTGCAGTTTTGATGAAATGAATAGTACAAATATTATTTCAAATATTACACCTGCATTTATTGCTGGATTTCTGTTTTATATAGTAGGATTGTTTATTAATAGGATTAGAAGTATTCAATATAGTACAAGTTTTTAATTGCACATATGTAGAACTGTGCAACAATTTACAATAAACTAAATTTTAAGTGATTAATATTAGATTAAGGAGATTATTATGACAAGAAAAATATTAGCAATAGTATTATCTATGATAACAGTTTTATCTGTTTGCACAATTACACTTTTCTCAGCTTTTGCAGCCTCACCTTCTACTCAGGTTTCATTAACAACGAAACAAACATCGGCAGTTAGTAGTAATATTCTTACTACTGCTACCACAGCTTCTATTTATAATGCCTCTTCTTCAGCACATAGAGTATATGGAATTATTCAGTACAAAAGCGGCACTGATAATTATGTTGATGACGGGCAGGTTTTAGTTAGTCCAGGTAAAAATGAAACAGTGAATTCTAAATCTTCATTTCTTTCTTCAAAATACTGGAGGCTTGAATTGAATCCATATGGTCTTGGCTCGAAAAGTTGTACTGCTGACGGAACTATTTCCGCAAGATGAATTAAAGGTGATAAGATACGATTTAATCTGTCAAAATAGATTAGTTAAGTTATTGAGTCTTTAATCGGAATGAGGTTAAACTAATATTTATATTAAATGATTTGAATATAAATTTTAATATAGAAAAACCGAACAGACATATATCAGCATAGTGTCGGACTTGGAAATATCATTCACGACCAAAACGGTATTTCTTTAAGAATTGTAACCGATAACCCAAAAGAAAACTATATTCCGGTTACTAATAACATTTCTCTTGAGGATGTATATTTGTATTATTTTGAATATTTGAAATAATAATTCGTTGCGAAAAAAGTAATTGCCGTTGGTTAAACCCAACGGCGACTTTTACTATATGATAAATCTCTTAAAAATCTATTAGTTGTATGTGTCAATCAACCTTTATACTTTTCAAGGCTTGTTCTTTTGTGATATTTCCCTGAATATAATTGTTTCTTGCTTCGGTTGCCTTATCAAGCCAAGCATAATAATCAGAATAGTTGAGTAATTTTTCTGTATTTGAATTGAAATCCGTTGTTCGCTCAAGCCGTTTATACATTTTGTTTTTCTCTTTATCAAATACACATATAACTTCATCCTTCATTGATTCAAGCTTATGCTTAATTGCAGGTGCCGTTTCCTTGCAGGTCTTTCCTGTTTTCAAAACTCTGTCACAGTACAGGGTTTTCTTTTTTGTCTTGGGAATGAAAAATCTGTTGCAGGCTTGACATCTGCTGACTATAGGATTTAATTCAATGAACTTATGAATTAAAAGAATATAGTATTCATTAACGCTTTGAACTCGGTATCCTGTTTGTACTCCGTCATTTGTTCTGTAAAAGCTTTGATTTACTTCGCAAAATCTTGTGTGTATGCATTTGTTTTCAAAATCTATATTTTCGCCCTTACTCATTTGGGTTAGTATGTAATCAAGTTCCAATGATATGAAAAGTATATGATTAAGATTTTGTATAACACAATCAATCTGAGTGGGTAAATCTTCCGAAGCATAAAAGAATAATGTTCCCTCTACTAAAGATTTAGTTAGGTATGCAAGTACAAAATCATTTTCTTCTATTGCGTTACAAACATCATTAACCAGCCTAAGAAATCTTTCTGCTTTAGCATAATCCTCTTTGCTTTCGCCTTTAATATTCTTCGACATTTGTTCAAGAGTCTGAAGTAATATTATATATCCATCGTGTCTCATTTCCGATAAATCTATAATTACTTCCTTTAAATTCATCGGAGGCAATTCATATTCTTTTTCATCATCAACGATAACTCTTTCCAAATCACCGTTATCGTGAATTATCATATCCAGACCTTGAAGCTTCATTGGTAAATCATTAATTAACATATCTTTATTCCTTGTCCAAAAGTAAAGTTGCTCAAAATTTTATAAGATTACTTTAGCATAGTGTAATTATTTTTTATCAGTTACAATCATAACAGAAAAAATATTTTATTTCAATCTCAAAAGAAAGGAGCTACTGATAATGAACGGAAATTATTTTTTACTGCCGAATAGTATTTTTGATGAAGGGTTTACGCATATGGAATTTGTAGTTTACAGTTTTCTTGTAAGCAGGAAGGATAAGCGTAATCAAAGTTACTATTCCATTCCTCATATATCGGAAAACTGTGGCATCAGTGAAACATCATGCAGAAAAGTTTTGAAGGATTTGTCTGATAAAGGGTATGTTGATATTTCAAAGCGATATATGAATAACGCACAGTTGAGTAATCTGTATACGGTCAACAAAATTTAGACCACCCCCCGGTGCGTGAGGTGATGACAAACAATATTAAACCTCGTCAAACAAAAAATGAGCAAGAAAACTCAAATAAGCAAACTAATCAAATGACACATAAAACTCGATTTGTGGGCATTTGTCGCGGCCACAGGAACAAGTATTATGTTTCTGTTTAATCCAAAGCAGATACGAAAGTAGATGTTTTGGTATCTGCGAGTTTCGGCTTTGTATTACGCAAAGCGAAAACAAATCCGGCGGGAGACCCACACCCCTCGTCCAAACATATTCCGTGATTAAATATGTTCAAGAAACATATAACAATCACTCCATATGTTTTTCCTCTCAGCGACAGTACAAGTATCTGTCGCTGTAATAAAAATAACAAATACGGAGGTACAAAGCTATGAATGACAACCGTACTGAAATATTAAATTTCAGAGTAACCAAAGAAGAAAAAAGAATGATTGAAGATAAGGCATATATCAAATACGATACTCTTGCTCCTTATCTTCGCGACTGTGCATTAGGTAAAGAAATACTTGTCATTCCCGGATTATCAGGAATACAAGATGAACTTAATGCAATAGGCAACAACTTAAATCAATTAACCCGTGCAGTCAACAGCGGAATGTGTTCTGCCGTTGACTTAACAGAAATGCGAAAGGAGGTGGCAGGTGTATGGCAATTATTAAACTCAGCTCTGCAAAAATATCTCCTCGTGTAGGCATTGATTATGTTTGCAATAAAGAGAAAACTTTAGGAAAGTTAATAAGCGGTAAGGATTGCATGACTGAAAGCTGTTACGATGAATTCCAAATGGTCAAGCAAAATTTTAATAAACTTGATGGCAGAACATATTACCATATGATTCAATCCTTTGCACAAGATGATGACATCACACCTGAAAAGTGTCACGAGATAGGTGTGCAAATGGCCGAACATTGCTTCCCTGAATTTCAGGTTTTAGTAGCAACGCATATTGATAAAAAGCATATGCACAATCATTTCATAATTAACTCTGTTAGCTACAAGGACGGCAAGAAGATGGATGTATCCCCACAGGACTTAATTGACATAAAGAATTATTCAAATCAATTATGTAGAGAAAACGGTTTCGTAACTACCGAAGCAAAGACAAGAAGAAATCAAAATCCTAAATGGAAACAGAATATCAGATACTGGGCACTGCGTATGATGCAAGAATCCTATGATATGGAAGAATTCATTTGGAATATGCGTATGCACGGAATAGATATTAAATATGATCCCAAATACAAATATATGACCTACACAGACAGTGAAGGTCATAGGTGCAGAGACGCAAAACTATTTGATGAGAGATTACTGAAGAAAAATCTCGAAATGTATTTTGATTTGGGAGGCTGCAGTTCAGTTCTTGCAGAGGACATACAAAATTATGAAACACCGAAGACAGGTAACTGTACTGACGGATTGATATTATCTATTTTTGAAATGCTTTCAAATTCACCATCGATTGAACCTGATGAAGATTACTATGACGGCGGATTTGATGATATTAAGCTTGACAAAATCATTGAGAAGATGCGTGCACACGGATTGAAAATTACAAAAGCACAGCTTATTCATTGCAGAAACGAATACATCAATCAAGAGCAGGAACAAGGCTTTGAAATGTTAATGTAGGAGGTCAATATGAAGAAAACAACTAATGAATTAAAATCAATAGCAAGTGAAATCTCAGGACAGTATGGATATTTTTTGAATGTAACCCAAGTCGGAAAAGTGTTTGGCATCAGCAGAGAATCTGCACGAAAGCTCGTTGCTGATATACCTACCGCTGAACTAACAGGCAGTAAGAAATATTGTCTTTATGATATTCTAAAAAAGGTTTACAAATAGGCTGGATATTCAAATGCAAATAGTGTATTGTGTGTCACAAAGGAGATGATTTTATGTATGAAGAAAAGCGACCTGACGGTTCGATACTATACAGAATGACTCGTCAGGTTACAGACATTAACGGAAACAAAATCCGTTTGACCGCCCGAGGTAAAAGCGAAAGGCAAGTCAAGAAAAATATGGAACAGAAATTGTTGAAGTGGCAAAAGGAACAGGATGAGCTCAAAAACAAAACTATGTTCCCTGAAATTAACTTTAAAGCATTTGCAGACAACTGGTATGAGCTAAACATCAAAAATGCAAATATCAGTCAAACTACTAAGAATGACTACAAATATTATCTTTACAGCAATATCATTCCGTACTTTGAAAAGTTCAAACTATGTGATATTACCGAAGACGACTGCCAAAGATTTTTAAATCAATATGTTGGTTACAGCAAGGCTAATGTATCAAAAATTAGAATGACGCTTCGCAGAGTGCTACGCAAGGCACAAAAGCAAAAATTAATAGGTGAGAATCCTGCGACCGACATTGTACTGCCACAGGTAACAGAAGGTCAACGCAGACCAATAACAGACGAAGAAAGGTCGCTGATAATTGAAACAGCTAAAACTCATTACGCAGGTGCGATGGTACTAACAATGTTGTGCTGTGGACTGCGGCCTGCAGAAATCAGGCGAATGGAATGGGATTGGGTTGATTTTGACAATGCGATACTGACTGTCGGTAAATCAAAGACTAAAGCTGGAACGGGCAGAAAAATTCCAATGCCTCCGCAATTAGTAAAAGCCTTGCAAGAACACAAGACTAAAAACTTAAACGAACAGTATGTATTTGTCAGATGTAAAAATCCGAAATTGCCTATGGATGAAAACGCTTTCTATCACGCATGGCATAATTTCAAAAGAGAAATGGATATTGCTAACGGTGCAAGGGTATATCGTAATCAAATTAAAGAAAGTACGCTTGCACCGGACCTTGAGCCGTACCTGCTACGGCACACATTCTGCACAGACTGTCAGGCAGCCGGAGTGCCTATCAATGTAGCCAAAGAATTAATGGGACATAGTGATATTTCTGTAACTGCTAAAATTTATACGCATATGGTAGACGAAGTATTTGAGCAAAACAGAAAACGCCTTGCAGAATTCACTGAAAACAAGTTTAAGACAACATAAATTCTGTAGCACCTCTACTGCAAAATTTTTTATATACTAACAATATATAAAATCAAAAACTCACTGCTCTTGAAATAATAAGAGCGGTGAACTTAATTCTTATTTTCTATTCGAAATTCATCTAACATATCTCGTAATAGTAATGCGTTTTTATAATCGTATCTAAATGTTTCACAGTTATATCCTTTTATGTTCTCGATAAAAGGTATATCATATTTGTATTTTTCAATATCGTATTTATTATAACTTGCATATACAAAATGCTCAAATTGATCTCTTTCATCTTCGTTTTCAAATATCAATATACAGGACATCAACATTGTTCTTGAATATTGTGCCTCTAAACTATTGTTATGAAACAATAGCTTTTCTAATAAAAACTTCAATGAATCTTTCACAAAACTACGATAGAAAAAATCATTGCCATCTTTAATTTTAATCATTCTCCAATCAGGTGCCGGTGTAATATAGCGACCACCATCGAGTAGATTACATATCACTTCCTTCATAGGTGTTTGATGATAAAGTAAATTAATCAAATACCAATGTGGGCTACTGTCAATATGTGAAAACATATAATATTCATATGCTGTTCTAGTATCATCAGGTGTTTCAATAATTCTAAATTCAGGAGCATACTTATAATACCAACCCTCTCCATTATTAATCTCCTCCCAATCTTCAGGAGTTGATAGATATCTTTTGAATCTTTCAATTACGGTTAAATCTATTCCAAATCTTCTTTTCCATAGTTTTTCAATGTCATTAATATCAGCTGATTTATTAATTGGAGTATTTGTATCGCCAATTCTTGTGTAAATGTTGTTTTGAGAAATACTCTCATATCTTTCAACAAGATAGTACGGAACATTTTTGTCACTTATAACTATGAGTACATCGATATAATTATTTTCAATATATAAAGTTTCAACATATACTTTTGGCCTAATATATCCAGCAAATTTTTTTGTCGATAAAAAATCAACGATTTTTTGAGTATTATATCTATCGGTGTTTTTTGAGACATCTATTAATGAATAATCATTTTCTTCGTCAACCCCAATAATAATATATCCATTATGTCCTGTTAGATTATTTGCCATACAAATTATATCGTGAAGCAAATCAGATTTATTCTTATGCCACTCTCTTTTAAAATCCCAATACTCTCCCTCTTGCTTTAAACTAATTAATTGAGTTATTTCAAATGTTAATTTATTTTTATCCATTACAAATTATCTCCAACCAAATTTACCTAAATTATAACACAATATGTGCAAAATTTCTACAACAATCAATAAAGTACAAACCAACAATGTCTGTAAAGTGTCTGCATTTTTGTTGGCGTGATTTGGCTGTTTTGTGCAGTTGGAATTGCAATTTAGCGGCACATTAGTGTCACACAAGTGGCTCATTTTAGAGAAAGATGAAATAAAAAAGCACCTTAAAAGGTGCAAAAATGTGCCAAAAGGCGAAAAATAATGGACAGTTCGTTGTGAACTGTCCAAATCTGGCAGAGGTATAAGGATTCGAACCTTAAATGACGGAGTCAGAGTCCGGAGTGTTACCGTTACACTATACCTCTATATTATTCAAAGCAAAAGCCAAAAGTGGCAATCGCTTATTGCTGAATAATATTAACATATTAAATTAAAAATGTCAATAGAAAAATCGGAATTAATCAAAAAATTGTTAATCATTGTAAGTTTCGAGAAACGAATGTTTAACCCCGTCCTTTTTGTATGCAATGACGGTGTCAATATTGACATTTTCAACGCTTTTGAAAATATTGCTTTCCACCTGTGGGTTAATTTTTTTCATTTGACGAATCATATTTTTGATTTCCTGACGCTTGGAAGCATTATCCGGGTTGCAGGAAGTGCAAGTATCCGTAAACTTGCAGGCACACTGGATAAAGTGCAAATCGTTATAATCACGCCAGCGCTTAATTTCATCCTCACGGATAAGATACATCGGGCGAATTAGCTGCATTGCGTCAAAATTGGTTGAATGAAGTTTCGGCATCATAGTTTGAACCTGACCGCCGTAGAGCATACCCATCAACACGGTTTCAATAACATCGTCATAATGATGACCGAGTGCAATTTTGTTACAGCCGAGTTCCTTAGCCTTATTATAAAGGTGACCCCTTCTCATTCTTGCACAAAGATAGCAAGGTGATTTTTCAACATGGAGCACCGATTCAAAAATATTTGATTCAAAAACGGTGATAGGAACATTTAAAAGCTTTGCATTTTTTTCAATAATCTCTCTGTTTTCAGGGCTGTAGCCGGGGTCCATAACAAGGAAAACAACTTCAAACGGGAACTTATTATGCCTTTTAAGCTCTTGAAAAAGCTTTGCCATAAGCATAGAATCTTTGCCGCCTGAAATGCAAACAGCAATTTTATCCCCTTCTTCAACAAGTTGATAATCGTTGATAGCGGCGGTAAATTTACTCCAAATACCCTTGTGAAATTTTTTATTGATACTGCGTTCAACATCTTTGGCTTTATCGGTATCGTTTTTGAGCTGAGAAAGCATATAGCCGTAGTAGCCCTCTTTAAGGTTAGCGGCATTAAAGCCCTTCTGCCTGAGTTTTTCTGCTACAGGGTCGCTGATAATTCCGCTTTTACAGCAAATAATCAAAAGCTTATCTTTAGCAAGCGTATCAACATTTTCCTCAAGTCTGTTTTGAGGAATATTAACTGCACCGTTAATTGTGCCGTAGGCAAATGCAATTTCGTCACGAATATCGATAATTTCATATTCGTCAGAATCAAGCGACAGCATTTCATCTATTGTTATTTCTTCATAATTTTTCATAATAAAATATAATATTTCCTAAAATTATTTTTTGATAAGGTCCTTAATCACTTCACCTGCAATAATAAGGCCTACAGTTGACGGAACGAAAGCATTAGAACCCGGAACTTGCCTTCTTGCAGTACATTTTCTTTTAGTACCCGGCGGACAAACGCAGTGATATTTGCAACTGCTTGCCATATCTTCCTTTGGTTTAATAGGAATTTCTTTTGAATAAACTACTTTAAGCTTGCGAACTTTTCTCTTTTTGAGTTCATATCGCATAACCCTTGCAAGCGGGTCAACGCTTGTTTTGTATATATCTGCCACTTCAAATGCAGTCGGGTCCATTTTATTACCGGCGCCCATTGAGCAAATTATAGGCGTATTGTTTTCCTTAGCCTGCATAACAAGTGCAATTTTGCCTGACACTGTGTCAATAGCGTCAACCACATAATCATATTTTGAAAAATCAAACTCCCCTGCCGTTTCATTTGAATAAAAAGTTTGATGCTTATACACATTACAGTCAGGGTTAATTGACTTGATTCTTTCTTCGCAAACATCAACTTTGAACTTGCCGACAGTATCGGTTGTTGCAATAATTTGACGGTTAATATTTGTTAAGCAAACTTTGTCGTCGTCAATGATATCGATAGAGCCGACTCCGCTTCTTGCAAGCGCCTCAACCGTGTAGCCGCCGACACCTCCGACGCCGAAAACGGCAACTCTTGAAGACGCAAGCTTGTCCATAGCTTCCTTGCCGACTAATAATTCAGTTCTTGAAAAACGATTTAACATATTTCACACCACCGATTAATTTACATTTTTAAAATTATATAATGCTTTACCTACCTTGTCAATAGGTTTATTAATATATTAATAACTACAATAATATTGACATTTGCAGGTTAATCGTGTATAACTAAGCTAAAACGAGAAATAGTTATACAGTAATTATTATTGGTCATCGGTAACGCCGACCCATAAAACAGTCTAAAATAATAAAACTACCGTAGGGGCGAACTGCATTCGTCTGCCGGGCAATAATTTTTTAAGGGCAAATTATGAGATATGACATTGGAATTATAGGAACAGGGCCGGCAGGTATTTCTGCGGCGATAACAGCTAAAATCAGAAATAAAAGTCTTATACTTTTAGGCAGTAAAGATTTAAGCAGTAAGATAAGCAAAGCTGAAAAGATTAACAATTACACGGGCATACCCAATGTGACCGGTCAAAAGCTTGCCGAAAGTTTTCAAAATCATCTTGACGCTTTAGACATTGAAATTACAGATAAAAAAGTAACTGCCGTTTACTCGATGGGCAAATATTTTGTACTTCAACTCAGCACGGGCGAAATGGTTGAATGTTCAAGTGTTATTTTAGCCTGCGGTGTTTTGCCGAGCAAAACGATTGAAAACGAAGACAAGTTTTTAGGCAGAGGGGTCAGCTACTGTGCAACCTGTGACGCCATGCTTTGCAAAGGCAAGGATGTCAATATGCTCGCTTTTGGCAAAGAAGCCGAGGATGAAGCAAAGTTTTTAAGTGAAGTTTGCAGTAACATCACATTTATACCGATGTATAAAGAAGAAATCGGTGATATAAAAAATATTGATAATATAAAAATCGTTTATGACAAGCCGATTAAATTTGACGGTGAAAGAAAAGCGGAAAAACTCGTTTGCGAAAACGGAGAATACGAAGCTTTTTCAACTTTTATTATAAGGGACAGCATTGCGCCTAAAAACTTAGTGCCCGGGCTTAAAACCGACGGTGTGCACGCAGTTGTTGACCTTGAAATGAAAACAAATATTGACGGTCTTTTTGCCTGCGGTGACATAGCGGGAAAGCCATATCAATATATAAAATCGGCAGGGCAAGGAAATGTTGCCGCACTTTCGGCAATCGCTTGTCTTGCTAAGAAAGCAAAGGAGAATAACAATGATTGAAGAAATAAAAAACAGCGAATTTGACGATGTATTAAACAGTAAGCTTGCGGTAGTTGATTTTTCAGCCGTTTGGTGCGGTCCGTGCCAAATGCTTGCACCGGTGCTTGAGGAACTTTCAGACGAGATGGACGGCGAGGCAGACTTCTTTTCGGCAGATGTTGACGAAAACCGTGACCTTGCATATGATTATGACATTCAAAGCATCCCTGCAATCGTAATTTTTTCAAACGGTGAAGAAGTTACAAGAACAGTGGGTTTCCAACCAAAAGAGGATATTAAAGAATTAATTGAAAATTGTATGTGATAATATAAATTATATTGTATTATTTAAATAACTTCTTAATACGCTTCTCAATTTTATAAACATAAAGAAGCGTGAGTTTATCAATCATTTTTTCATAAATCAAAAACATTATATTCATCAGGACGGCAAAAACGGCAATAAACCATTCGCCCTGACCGTCCTCCAAAAACGGAATACCGAAAACTTTAATCAAAACCACTTGGCAGACAAGCATTGCAGCATTAAACAGAACAAGCTTTGCGATAATTCTGAGCGGTTTTGATTTTATTTTTTGAAAATAATCACGAATAATCGGATAGAAACCGAAAAAGCTTACATACATCATCATACATTCCTTGTCCGTCACAAGGATAAGCGCAAGAATACTTGTAGATATATAAGTTACCCATGCGCTTGTAGCGGAAAAAGTGCGTTTGAGCATAATCATTAATATACCCAAAAACATCGGCACAGCATAAGCAAGCACCATTGTTATACCGCCCAAAAACAGCATAACTACCGACAGTGCGGTTGACAGCGCCGACACTGCAAGTTTCGTTGAACTTCTCATATTTTCACCATATTATTACAAAATTTGAATTAAAAATACTATATCATTTTAGGCAAAATATGTAAATAGTGTGAATAAGGAGTTAAATATTTGTTCATTTTTCACCTATTCCCTTTACAAATATTATAAGTAAATATATAATTATTATTAATATAAGCTTTTATATTCGAGGGGTGTTAATTTTGAAAAAAATACTTATTATTTCACTTTGTGCGGTGCTCGTTTTGGCATTTACTTTTGTTGCCTGCTCAAAAAACAGCGACCAAACAAACGGCACAACAACTACCGCAAATTCCGGTGAAACTGTCAACGAAAACGGCGAAACTACGCAAACCACTGCCGACGGTCTTGACGCTGCCGACAATGAATACGGTTTTGAAACCGAAGTTGTAACAGATAAAAACGGCAAAGAAGTGACTGACAAAAGCGGCAAGAAAGTAACGACCGATATTGCTGTTGCTTATCATACCGATGCAAAGGGCAATACATACGCTCAAAAGATAGATGACGACGGCAATGAAGTGACTGACAAAAAAGGTAACCCTGTTACACTTAAAGAAACTACTACCGCTAAAAATACAACTGCAAAAGCCGCAAAAACCAACAAGACAAGCGGTAAAGCTGATTCTTCAACTTCAAAATCAAACAGCACGACTGCAAAAGGTGAAACAACAAAATTAACCGCAGAATCTACAAAATCTTCCGGCAATGAAACCACAAAAACCGGTTCAACCGCAACCACCAAGAAAAACAGTGCTGTAACCACAACCAAGAAAGGCGACAAAACTACAAAAGCTGCAACCGAAAGCACAACCGAAAAGGTAACTGCTACTACAAATAAAGATGCACAAGTAACAAAAACTTCTGACACAACAAAATTTGAAGGCAACGAAAGCGTACCTAAAACTTCAGCCACAGGCAAGGAAGTAAGCTTCAGCACAGGAGATATGGAAACTATAGCAGATATGCTTGAAGTGCCTTACCTTTACCTTACAAGCTATGAAAACTCGGAAGGTGTGCCTATCAACATTGCGGCATACACAGCAGTTTGGATGGCTCAGCACGACGGCGGCACCGGTGAAACCTATCCGTCAAGCCCTGTTGTTCTTAACCTTTTCAAATTCTACGGTCAAACCGTTGTTAACTTCAAAACAAAGGTTAACGATGTTAAGGATACACCTATTAAGTACAACACTAAAAACGACACATTCACCGTTAGCGCTTACCCTGAAAAGAAGCAGACGGTTAAGATTACAAAGATTGAAGACCTCGGCGACAATAACTTCTATAAAGTAACTGCAGATGTAAGCGGTGCAGGCAAGATTAAGAAAGTTTATGCAATTATTCAAAAGAATAAGCTTGACTCAACTCTCGGCTTCTCTGTTAAGGCGCTTAATTGGAAGTAAAAATCAGGCTGACATTATAATACAACAAAACGGACAGCGAATTAATCGCTGTCCGTTCTTTTTTTCTTTAAAATTATTTAGTTGAAAATCTAAATTCTGTTATTGTTTTGAATTCCTCATTTGCTTCGACATACTTAAACGGGAAATTGGAATGGTTAACAGAATCAGGGTAAAACTGAGTTTCAAGCGCAACGCCACGGCGATATGTAACCTTTGAATCACCCTTGCCTGGGTTACCGTCCTTTGCAAGCCAGCCGCCGCAATAAACCTGAATACCAACCAAGTCGGTCCAAACTTCCATATTTCTGCCCGAAGCTTCGTCATAAAGCACAGCCGCCTGAGTAAGCTCGCCAAGCTTTTTATCCTTTAAGCAGTAGTTATTATCGTAGCCGATACCGTCGATAACCGCTCTGAAAGGCTCATCAATCTTGTCACCGATTTTGTGAAGAGTTGAAAAGTCCATCATAGTACCTTTAAGCTCACCGAGTTCACCGGTAGGAAGCTGGGAATCGTCAGTTTCCGTAAACTTATCGGCATTAACAAGCAAATATTCATCCTCAACAGTTTTGCTTGAATCGGCTGAAAGGTTGAAATAAGAATGGTTAGTTGGGTTTGCAACAGTCTTTTTATCACTCAAAACAGTGTACTCGATTTTAAGAGCGTTGCTGTCATCAAAAGTATACTTAACTTTCATAGTGAAGTTACCCGGGAAGCCATCCTCCATATCAGGTGAGAAGAATTTGAAAGTAACAAAATCGTCGCCGACTTCCTCCACATCCCAAATATTGAAGCTGAAACGACCACCGCTGTGAAGAGTCCAAGTGCCTTGATTATTAGGAGTGTGATACTCATTACCGTCCAAAACAAACTTAGCGTCACGAATACGGTTTGCACATCTGCCGACAACTAAGCCCTGATAGCCGAGGTCCGGGTCAACATAATTGTTAACATCGTCAAAGCCGAGCACAACATCGCCGAGCTTACCGTTTCTGTCAGGTACATTTACCGAATGAATACCTGCGCCGAGTGTCATAAGCTCAACAAAAGCGCCGTTTGAATTGGTAATCTTATAAAGTTCAACATCACCTTTACCGTCAAGGTGACCGAAACTTCTCTTTTCAATACTCATAATTATTCCCCTTAATAATATTGATTAATCTTTATAAATCGACCTCAAAAGAGCAATTTCCCTTGCATAGCCGTCAATATCGTTTGGCGTTTCAAGGAAGAAAGGCAAATGCTTAAGCCTTTCGTTATTGATGATTTTTTCAATAGCGTCAAGACCGATAGTGCCCTCGCCTATCTTTTCGTGCCTGTCCTTGTGAGATGCAATTTGATTTTTAGAATCATTTAAATGAATAGCTTTAAGCCTGTCAAGACCGATAACGCTGTCAAACTCGTCAAGAACACCGTCAAGGTCACCGACTATATCGTACCCTGCGTCGTTAACATGACAAGTATCAAGGCAAACACCGATTTTGTCACTTAGCTCAACTTTGTCGATAATCGCTTTAAGTTCCTCAAAACTTCTGCCGATTTCCGTTCCCTTGCCTGCCATAGTTTCAAGCAACACGGTTGTAGTCATTTCAGGAAAAAGAACTTCGTTAAGCGCACCTGCGATAAAATCAATACCGACATCGGCACCCTGACCCGTATGAGAACCCGGGTGGAAATTGTAAAGCTGATTTGGTGTGTATTCCATTCTTTTTAAATCGTCTGCAAATGTATTTTTCGCAAATTCCCTTGTTTCCGGTTTGGCACTGCAAAGATTTAATGTGTACGGTGCGTGAGCTAAAATGACAGAAAAATTATTTTCCTCCATTAAATTTAAAAAGGTATTAACATCATTTTCGTCAATAGCTTTTGCACTACCGCCACGAGGGTTACGGGTAAAAAACTGAAAAGTGTTTGCACCAATCTCGACTGCCTGTTTAAGCATAGCCGTGTAGCCTTTTGACGCACTCAAATGCGCTCCGATAGTAAGCATATTTCTCTCCTATTTAAGCAGTAAATCACTGCCGTAAAATTTATTGTTTTTTTGCTTCTTCTTTTGCGATATCCTCATCTGCTTTGCCCGACATAATATATTCAAGCAAATCTGCAACGCAGCCCTTATTGCAATGGCACGCTTCAAACTTGCAAATATTATGTATCGGTTTAGGAGCTTGACCTGCGCAGGCAGGAAGTCCAACAGTTTTGAGCATATCCCAATCGTTATAATAATCGCCGATTGCCGCAACATGGCTCTTTTCTATACCGAGCATATCGGCAAGCTTCATAATACCGACACCCTTGTGAGTATCTTTCTGAAGCATTTCAAGTGAAAAGATTGAAGACGACATAAAATTAGCATCCGGATTTTCATTTTCTTTAATGAATTTTTTTAGCTTTTTAATAGTAATCGGGTTCGACCAAAAGATAACTTTCATCCAACCGTCACGAGGCACACGGTCAATATCCTTAACAATTTCGTAGTGCGCCTTGTCAAAATACATTGTGCCTTTTGCAAAAAGTCCGCTTTTTACAATGTAAACATAATCGTCAAAATAAACGCCTATATCGACACTGTGAAAAGGCTTGTCAAATTCTTGTGCTACTTTCTTGACAAACTCACGACCCTTTTGACTTATTGTGCTGCGCCAAAGCATTTCTCTTTTTTTGTAATCGTAAAGACCTGCGCCATTTAAAACAACAGCAGGTTGATTAGGTGTTACTCTGTTATAATTTCGTTCTAAGCTTGATTGAAGTCTGCCCGAAGCTAAAGTGAAATTGCCGCCCAAATCGGTAAATTTTTTAATAGCGTCATAATTTCTTCGTGGCAGTTTTCTGATTTTATTATTGAGCGTGCCATCAATATCTGACACGACGAGCCAATTTTCAAAAGTTTTTTCCATACCTTACCTCTTAACGGTGTTATTGTCTTTTTTCCAGCTCTGCCAAAAAATCAGTAAAATAATCAGGCAAAGGTGCTGAAAAATGTAAATATTTTTTCGTTCTCGGATGAACAAAACCAATCTCGCCTGCATGGAGGCACTGACCTTTAAGTTTTAAAATTATCCTTTTAGGTCCGTACACCGGATCGCCTGCAAGCGGATGACCGATATATGCCATATGAACCCTGATTTGGTGAGTTCTGCCCGTTTCAAGCACACATTTTATGTGCGTAAAATCACCAAAGCGCTTTAACACTTCGTAGTTTGTTATTGCCACTTTGGAATTTCTTTCGGTAACAGCCATCTTCTTTCGATCCTTCGGTGACCTGCCGATAGGCTTGTTAACCGTTCCCTTATCCTCTTTAAAATTTCCGTAAGCAACCGCCTGATAAGCACGATAAAATGAATGCTCTTTTATCTGCTTTGCAAGTTCCAAATGGGAAAAATCGTTTTTTGCTACTATTAACAGACCGGATGTATCCTTGTCGATTCTGTGGACAATTCCCGGCCTTATTACACCGTTAATACCACTTAAACTGTCGCCGCAATGATAGAGAAGTGCATTTACAAGAGTGCCCTCATAGTTGCCCGGTGCAGGATGAACTACCATACCCTTTGCCTTGTTAACTACAAGCAAATCTTCGTCCTCGTAAACTATGTCAAGCGGTATGTTTTCAGCTTTTGCTTCAAGTTCTACCGGGTCGGGAACATATATATTTACTATATCGTTAAGCCGACATTTATAGCTGCCTTTATCTACAGGAGTACTGTTTACCGAAATGCATTTTTCATTAATCAATTTTGAAACCATACTGCGTGTTAAGTCGTAAACACATTCGCTGACAAACTTGTCAATTCTCATACCAATGCAGTCTTCACCCGCAACAAACTCATACTTTTGACCCATCGCTCTTATCTCCTTTAAACAAATCAATAATCGCCCAAGCCAAAAAGCTTATTGTACCGAGTGTTACGGCGCAATCTGCAATATTAAACACAGCAAAATTTACAAAAGTCGGATTGATAAAATCAATAACATAGCCAAGATAAATTCTGTCAATTAAATTGCCGATAGCACCTGAAACAATAACGCCAAGTGACCAAAAAAGCCACAAATCGTTTTGCCCCTTGCCCTTATACATATATATAAGGCAAGCAATTACAACAACAGCCGTCAGCACCACAAAAAGCCAGCGACCGCCGCTCCAAAGCGAAAATGCAATGCCCGTATTTTCAGCGTAAACAAATTCTGCCACGCCTTTAATAAACTGCTTTGCACCTTTGCCGTAAAGACAGGCTTTTGCAAAATATTTAGTTATTTGGTCAAATGCAACGATTAATATTATCATAACCGTGCACCATATCTTTTTATTCTTTAATTTCACAAAAACCTCTCCGTTTATTACGATAAATAGGCATACCGAATATAAGGCGATTTTGTGTAAAGGCGGGCGACCAATGGTTGCCCCTACGATAACCTAATTAATTAAGATGGTCGTAGGGGCTGACATTGTCAGCCCTATTCTCACACAAAATAAACGCCGCCTCAAGGTATGCCTATTTTATTTATTATAATGAAAGTTCTTTCATAACGCTTGCGCAGTGAGCGCAAAGAGTTGGATGCTCTGCATCAGAGCCGACTGTGCTTGAGAATTTCCAGCAACGCTCACACTTTTCGCCGTCTGCCTTTGAAACAGTAACGCTGAGACCCTCAACATCGCCCTTAACTTCACCCTCGCCGTTAGAAACGGTAACGGCTGATGTGATAAAGATTTCAGGAAGGTCAGCCTCAACACTCTTTAAGAAGTCATAAAGTTCGCCCTGTGCAAAAAGTTCAACCTTAGCCTCAAGAGGTTTGCCGATAATCTTTTCATTTCTTGCAAGTTCAAGTGCCTTTTGAACATCATATCTTACACTGTGAATTCTTTCCCACTTAGCAATGAAATCAGCGTCAGCTTCGATAAAGTCAGGCTGAGGAATTTCATTAAAGAGAGGTGACTGTGCATTTCTGCTCTTATCGTGAGGCATTGACTGCCAAATTTCGTCAGCAGTAAACGCAAGAATAGGAGTAAGCATAAGAGTGAGTGCGTCAAGAACCTTATAAAGAACGGTTTGAGCAGCTCTCCTTGTTTGGCTTTCAGGAGCTGAAGTGTAAAGTCTGTCTTTAAGTACATCAAAGTAGAAGTTACTCATTTCAACTACGCAGAATGTGTGAAGCGAATGAGCGGCTGTATGATAATCGTAAACTTCAAAAGCATCCCTTGAAACTTTAAGAACTTCGTCAAGCTTCATAAGAGCATACTTATCAAGTTCTTCAAGCTTATCGTTTTCAACCATATCATTGTCAGGGTCAAAATCGTAAAGGTTTGAAAGGCAATATCTTGCGGTATTACGAAGCTTACGATAGTTATCTGAAATTTGTTTCAAAATTTCAGGACTGATACGGATATCAGCGTGGTAATCGGCACTTGCAACCCAAAGACGGAGGATATCGGCGCCGTACTTTTCAATAATTTCCTGAGGAGCAATACCGTTGCCGAGTGATTTGGACATTTTTTTGCCTTCGCCGTCAACAGTCCAGCCGTGTGTGATAATTTGCTTATAAGGAGCACCGTTGCCGCCCGCAACTGAAGTAAGAAGTGATGACTGGAACCAACCTCTGTACTGGTCTGCGCCCTCAAGATATACATCTGCAGGAACTTTGAGGTAGCCCCTCTTTCTGCAAACAGCAGCGTGAGAAGAACCCGAATCGAACCAAACATCCATAATATCCTTTTCCTTGTCAAAGCCCTTATCACTGCCGCAATGAGGGCACTTGAAACCGTCAGGAAGGAAGTAATCTGTATCGTGAGCAAACCAAGCGTCAGAACCCTCTTCGCCGAAGATTTTTGACACTTTCATCATTACATCGTTGTCAATAATTTCCTTGCCGCAGTCTTGGCAATAAACAACAGGGATAGGAACGCCCCATTTTCTCTGACGGGAAATGCACCAGTCAGCACGCTCCTTAACCATTGACTGAAGCCTATCTTTACCCCATTCAGGGAACCACTTAACATCCTCGGCAGCTTTAACTGCTTCGTCCTTAAAGTCGTCAACAGAACAGAACCACTGGCTTGTTGCACGGAAAATAACCGGCTTATGACATCTCCAGCAGTGCGGATACTGGTGTTCAATCTTTTTAAGAGCAAAAAGAGCGCCGATTTCTTCAAGATGGAGGGCAATAGGCTTGTTAGCTTCCTCTGTAGTTAAGCCTGCAAACATACCTGCTTCCTCGGTAAGTCTGCCCTTAGCGTCAACAGGAACGATAATAGGAATTTCAGGATAATTTTTACAAACAATAAAGTCCTCAATACCGTGACCCGGTGCAGTATGAACGCAACCTGTACCGCTTTCAAGAGTAACATGGTCGCCTACAATAACAAGAGAGGTACGGTCGATAAACGGATGCTGAGTTTTCATATATTCAAGCTCAGAACCCTTAATAACGCCGAGAGTTTCATAATCGCTTACGCCCTTAGCTTCCATAGCCGAAGCGGCAAGGTCGGTAGCCATTACATAATATTCGTCGCCGCTCTTAATAAGTGAATATTCAAAATCAGGACCAACGCAGATAGCAACATTTGCAGGAAGGGTCCATGTTGTTGTTGTCCAAATAACAAAATATGTTTTGCTCAAATCAGCGCCCATAGCGGTAAGCTTGCCAAGGTCATCGGTTACATTAAACTTAACATAGATTGAATGACATGGGTCCTCGGCATATTCAATTTCTGCTTCTGCAAGAGCGGTATTACAATCAGGGCACCAATAAACAGGCTTTAATCCCTTGTAGATATAACCCTTATTTGCCATTGTTGCAAATACTTTAATCTGTTCTTCTTCAAATTCTTTTTTAAGGGTGATATAAGGATTATCCCATTCACCTATAACGCCGAGACGCTTAAATGATTCTCTTTGAATGTCAACAAAACCGAGCGCTGTATCACGGCAAATCTTACGAAGCTCAAGGTCGGAAATGTTGGTTTCGGCACTGATACCTGCTTTCTTTCTTGCAGCAAGCTCGGTAGGAAGGCCATGAGTATCCCAACCCGGAACATAAGGTGACTTAAAGCCGGTCATATTTTTATATCTTACAATAAAATCTTTAAGGGTTTTATTAAGTGCGTGACCGATATGAATATCGCCGTTTGCATACGGAGGTCCGTCGTGGAGAACGAAAAGCGGCTTGCCCTCGTTATGCTCCATAAGCTTTTTGTACTGGTCGTTTGCTTCCCAGCGTGCTAAAAACTCAGGCTCTCTTTTAGGAAGACCTGCACGCATAGGAAATTCGGTTTTTGGTAAATTTAATGTTTGGTTATAATCCATTATATTAACTCCTTGATAGGTTTATTTTTTCTTTTTAAAGAATCCTTTAAATTTTTTGTTGTCGTCCTCTTCCTCGTCGTCCTCATCTTCAGGAACAAGAGAAATGGTTTCGTCAGTGTTGTGAGGGTCTTCACGGTTTACATGAAAATAATTTTCAAACGGCTGTGGCTTATCCTCAATTTCAGGTTCTTCAATAATTTCCGGAATAGGCGGCTGCTCACCGTCAATAGGTGTTATCTCGTCGCTTGAAAAAGCGTCAAGCGCAGCTTTTGCTTCTTCTTCGCTGACAGGTTCTTCATCATTTTCTTCGTCAACCTCGCTGAGATTTCCTATTGATTTCTTTTCGGAATTTTCTATTTCATCAATGATTTCGTCAATAGCGTCTTCCTCAGCCTCATTTTCTTCTGCTTTTTCTACGGCTTGAGGTTCGTCTTGATTGTCGTCAGCACTTGATTCTTCACTGTCCGAAGCAGGAACTTCAGCAGTTTCTTCGACTTCGTCTGCTTGCTCTGTGATTTCTTCTTCAACTGCTTCTTCCTCCTTGACTTCAATTTCTTTTGCTTCATCTATAACTTTGTCAACATCGTCAGATTTTATAAGTTCTTCAATAGAAGCATAAATATCGCCGAGCTCTTTTTCAATCTTTTCTTCGTCCGCCATAACGGTTTTGATATCGACATCGGTTGTCATATTTTTAATAGCTTCAAGCTGCTTTTCATAAGCCGAAACGATTGTTTGCCTAAAGTTCTTTGTTTCCTCATTAAGCTTTTCAACAAGTGCCTGTTGGCTTTCCTTTTCAGCCTTTGCCTTGCCGATAAGGTCTTTTGAAAGTGACTTAGCCTTTTCAAGCATATCCTTAGCAACAACTTTTGCACCGCTTACGGCATCATTTGCTTTCTTCTCGGCTTCGTCAACAATTTCGCTTGCTGCCTTTTCCTTTTCATTTGTAAGGTTTGCAACATAATCTCTTGCACTTGAAATAATCTTGTCTGCCTTTTCCTTAGCGTCAACAACAGTGTTTTGCGCTTTCTTTGCACTGTCTTCAAGAGCATCGGCAGCCTTTTGCTTTGTTTCGTTCATAAGCTTGTCGGCAGTTTTTTGAGCGGCGATAAGAGCGTTTTTAATAGTGTCCTCGTCTGCTCTGTATTCCTCAATTCTGTTGGCAAGTATTTCCATCTTACGGTAAAGTTCTTTGTTTTCAGCGTAAACAGCTTCGTAAGATTCGATTATTTCGAGCAAAAGCTCGTTAACTTCATCTCTGTCATAACCACCACGGTCAACGGTGGATATCTTCTTTTGGCGAATTTGACTTGGTGTAATCATTATATTCTTCCTCCGTAATTATATATACATACTGAAATTAAACCCTGCGTGTTTTAGCCACTTTATCGCAGTCTTTCATCACATAAACATTCCGTTATTTTCCAGCTCATCTATTAAATCACCCATAATATCAACATTATAAGGGGTGATAATATATGTACTGTTTGCAACACGCTTAATCTGGCCGTTGCTTGCGTATGCTACGCCGCTTAAAAAGTCAAGAAGTCTGCGTGAAACATCACGGTTTGTGCTTTCAAGATTAAGAACTACCGTCCTTCTTTCGTTGAGGTTGTCGGCAATGCCTGCTGCTTCTTCAAACCTTTCCGGCTTAACAAGAACAACCTGAAGCTGAGTAGTGGTGTGAATGTTAACAACCTTGTCGCTGTCGTGCCTTTTAATTCGTGCACGCTCGGCAAATCTTTCTTCCCTGTCGGAAGTAGGCGGCGCAGTGCGTGAAAACTTTTCCTTCGGAGGGGCAATTCCTATT
>OQVZ01000078.1_pt1 | contig 31199 bp, 17 predicted proteins | sample 1691571 | NCBI WGS metagenome assembly OQVZ01 (sample SAMN03418261, study PRJEB22391) | human gut metagenome | biome: human-gut; feature: organic feature; material: feces | host: Homo sapiens | place: Tanzania | collected 2013-01
AGTTTCAGATTTCAGGGCGAGGATCCTGCCGTAAAAGAGAATTATGCCGGAAGGGACATCATGAACCTCAGCGAGGCCGTGAACGTGCTGATGAAAGAGGTTTCATCCGCTCTGAAAACCATCAAACCGGATATTCTCATTGAGTTCAGACAGCAGTACATAGGTCCGGCCATCAGACAGTACGGAAACATGTTCCGAGCAGCAGACTGTCCGGGCAACGCCAAAGACAACAGAATGAGAATCGCCTCCCTCAGACTGACGAGCGGCTCGACTGCCGTGCATTCAGACATGTTGGAATGGAATATTTCCGAAACTCCGGAAAATGTGGGAAGAGCGATAATCAATTCCATTTTCGGAGTCGTACAATACTCGACAATGCTAAGGAATATCCCTGAAGAACAACTTGACGTCATGAGAAAATGGATGAAATTCGCCTCCGAACATCGCGAGACCCTGCTCAAAAGCGAATTCCGTCCACACCATCCTGAACTTGGCTATCCTGTCATTGAGGCAGAGAGCGATAAGGAACTCATAATAGCCGTATATCAGGACAATGCCGTCATTGATGTGCCCCGTCGCGGAAAAAGCGTCTATATCCTGAACGCATCCGGTTCTGACAGAATTGCCGTGAGATGCGGGAACAAGACAAAAACAGTAAAAGTCCCTTGCGGCGACTGGAGAGCATTGTCTCCGGTGGCCGCAAGATAGGCAATAAACAATTTTATTTTCCGACAACTTCAACACCGTCCGGAACGGAGACTTCCGTGTGGATACTTCCGTCAGACTGTCTTTCGTGGTGTACTCTGATTGGGCCGTATGGCGTAGGGAACGAGCCTTCAGCCCAGTCGAGGTCACCAAGATGCGGAGTTATACGGACCTTTGCACAACCCGGTTCAAGGATTTCGATGCCCAGGACATGATGGCTAATCCATGCTGTCGGACCGGACGCCCAACCGTGACAAAGACTGTGACGGAAACCAAGGTAGCAATATGCGCCAAAATCGCCGTGAATATCCTTTTTTCCCTCAGGAACGAGTTCGTCAATGCCGGCCGCATTCGGAAGCCAGTCAAGGTTGAAATCTTCCCAGAATGTCGTTGCTCCAAGATCTATCATCGCTCCCCAATAGTTGCGGATGATGTCGAGCGCACCCTGCCAGTCACCTGCACGGGCCATAGCCTCAAGCATAATATATCCGTAGAAAGTCGAGAATCCATGACCTCCGTTGTAGGAAAGGATATCCTTGTCTGCTTTCTTAGCATTCGTAAGACCTGCGAGAGTCATCAGCGCAGCAGCCTGCTTTGACCCCGGCGCATCAGGAGCGACATCGGACTTGAGGAATTCGGTGTAGAGTTTATTTGCAGGTTTAGTGAGGAGTTCCTCGGCTGCAGCACAGTCATTCTTGAGTTGCGGATCATTGAATATGGTTCCAAAATCCTGCCCGCACTGCATCGCCATAACCATCAAAGCCTGAATTCCTACATCCTTTGCCTGCTTGTTCCCCTCAGTCGGCCAGTCAAGGAAACGTGGCCCGTTAAGGTTTTCACGTCCGTCAGAAGATATTTTGGAAATCAGCAAGCGCAACAGCTCCGTGATGTATTCCCTGGACTCAAGCAGATTGTCCAGATTTCCGGTGTGGCGATACCAGTCATGGCAACAAAGCATCCACCATATCGAGTAAGTCGCAGAGAACCCGTTCATCCATTTTGGAAGAGGAGTTATGTCACGCATCCAGTCAAGTGTTTTGGGGACCACCTCATTGTTTCCGAAGACAGTCGCAATCGTCATGACCATCGGATAGGAATCGCCCATCCATACAAGCCTGTCGCGCTTTATACCCTCGATAAGGAAATTCTGCATACACAGATGCACCGTGTAGGCTCCCGTTTCCCAAATCCGGTTCAGGCGCTCATCGCTGCTGCGGAAAGAACCGACATATTCAATGTCACGCATTATTGAGATGGCCCTTGCCTCCTTAAGTTTCAATTCCCTGTCATTGTCAATGAGGTCAATGCGAACGAAACGGAATCCTGAATTTCCGATTTCCACCGTACCCATCATCGGAAGCAGAACTATCTGGTCACGTATGGAGTGGTCGTTAGTCGCGCCGCCCTTGCCGCCGACTTCGGACATCGCCTCGCTTGCCGATTCTCCATAGCGGACACGTACTTGAACTGGATCCCCGATCGGCCCGGTGACGAGCTGAAGTCCTCCGTGCAGTTCCTTTCCGAAGTCGAGAAGGATTGCAGGATGCACTCCGTCACCAGATTTCATGATGCAGTACGATTCCGGAGTGTCATTGTTGCAGTAGGCCTGTCCGTTACCAGGTTTCAGAAGAACATCAGAGAGACGAACACCGGCATCACTCTGCCACACGACACGTGAAGGTGAAATGTATGTCCTGGTACGAGTATCCCGTTCCTGAGCATTCAGGAGGCTTGTCGAGCAAAGCAGAAGGACTACAGAATTAAGGAAAGCAAGAAATTTTGTCATATTGTTAAGAACTGATGATTCTCGTCATTTCATTCTGACAAATATACAATATTTCCGTCGTTTTTCCAGCATCGGGAACCACTGTTTTGCTGACAAATCGCACCTCTCCGGCGGGACAAACCAACCGGCTTTGAAACATTTTTTCAATAAAACAATTTAGCATATCGGGAAATTCAGTTGTCTTACTTATATAAAACATTTTTATACACACTATGAAACTGAATTTCATAACAGCTGCCGCAATGGCAGCGACACTGCTGGTGGCGGCGACAGGTTGCCAAAAGCAGAGCGAGTCGGAGATTCACGACACCGTCGTAATCCAGACAAAGCTGACATCCGGAACGCCGGCCACGAAAGTCACTGGCGGCGAAGACAACATCACGATTGCCGCAACATGTGACTGGTCGCTGGAAGGCGAAGACTGGTTCACCATCGAACCGGCATCAGGCACACAGGGTATCAGCGAATCCACAATCACCACACAGCCTAATAATACAGGAGAAGACCGAATAGGCACAATCAAACTCAAAGCAGGCTCATACTCAAGTACTTACACATTTACGCAAGCCGGCAGATAATGATGATTGAAGACTACAGACGCATTTTCGATTTCTTCTTCAGCGGAGTGGAAGTTCCCGAAAAACTGAGACAACAGTTTTTCGGATGGCTCGAAATACATGGAAACGAGCCGGAAACCAAAGCCCTGCTCGAAGAATATTGGAATGAAGTTTCGTCAGCCGCACCCGAATTCAACCTCACGGAAGGACTGGAAAAACTGATGGCCAGACTCGGAACGGGAAAGGGAAGTTCCACAAACGGGAACGACGCCCCTGCCGAGGCCAATGTCAATGCCGGAGCGGAGAACACTCAGGTCAATGCCAAGGCAGGAAGCACAGATGTCAATGCCATCACGGGAATCCGCCGCGAAGTATCCGGCTCACCGGAAAAAGATGGAAGAAAACCGTTCCGCAGCAAGGCATTGAAATACTGCATTGCAGCAGCTGCCGCGGCAGCACTCTTCCTCACAGGCGCAGCAACATCCGAACTGGTGACGGGGAAAAGACAGGAAACGGTCTTGATGGCATCTTCGGAAAACATCAGTTCCTACACGCTCCCTGACGGGTCGAAAGTATGGCTGAACAAAAACAGCTGGCTCACCTACAACCAAAGGTTCGGAAAGCGGACCAGACAGGTGGCGCTCAAAGGAGAAGGCTACTTCGAGGTAAACAGGGACGAACGGCGGCCATTCATCGTGAAAATGCAGAACGACATGGACATCAAGGTTTTGGGAACCACATTCAACGCATGCAATTACCCGTCCTTGAACAAGGCAGAAGTCATTCTGCGTTCAGGCTCAGTACAGGTCTCGGACAACGGACGCAACGAACATGTCATCCTGAAACCGAATCAGAAATTCACCTGGAACGAAGGAACGGCCGAAATTTCATCCGTCAATGCAATGAACTGCTGCAGGTGGTTCGAGCACAGACTTGTCTTCGACAACGTAAAACTCAAAGACATACTTGAAAACCTCTCCCACAAATACCAGACAGAGATTTCTCTCAATGTCGGGAATCTGGCGGACAAGCATATGTCGATGACAATCAGGGATGAATCCGTCGAGGACATCCTTGACATCCTGACAACTCTGCTCCCTATAAGATGGAGATACCAGGGCGCGGAAATCATAATTGAAAACAAAACCAAAAAACATTAATAATGAAAGGAATCTCTAACATTCTTCCTTCATTCACCCGCATAGGCCTCAGCATAATATGCGCCCTCTGCATCACGTCAAACGTGTTCGCACAGGACAGGAAGGCCAATGTGAATGTAAAGGATGTGACAGTAAAGGAACTCCTCAGAGCCATCGAGGCGGGGAGCACCTACACATTCGCCTATGTCGATACCGACATTGACTTGACCAGGAAAGTGACAGTATCAGCCACGAACAAAGACATTGAAACCATCATAAAGGAAGTTCTTCCAGGTGTCAATGTCGAATTCAAGGACCAGAAGATTCTCCTCAGCAACAAGCCTGCGGCATCCAAATCCTCAGTCCAGAGTGCTCCGCAGCCGGTAGCCCAGAGGACAGTCACAGGAAAGATTGTCGATAAGGACGGCCAGCCGGTCATCGGCGCAATGGTCATCGAGAAAGGCACACAGAACGGAGCCAGCACTGACATTGACGGAAACTATTCGCTCAAAGTCAGGGGTGCCGCGACTCTGGAAGTGTCCCTCATCGGCTACAACACCATCACATCAGCATTGACAGAAAACCAGACGAAGGCGGACTTCATCCTCGAAGAGGAAGCCATCAAACTTGATGACGTCGTAGTCATCGGTTACGGTGTGCAGAACAAGAGAGACGTGACCACCTCAGTCGCATCCATCAAGGCCGAAGATTTCGCGAATGCCCCGACAACTGACTTCCGTGAGTCAATGGCAGCCAAGATGCCTGGTGTCCAGGTCCTCAACCTCGGCGGCCAGCCTGACGGCAATGTCACAGTGCGCGTCAGAGGTATCCAGTCTGCGACATCCGGAAACGACCCGCTCTATGTCATTGACGGCATTCCTTGCGATTCCCGCGCTTTCGCGAACCTCGACGGAAACGACATCGAAAGCCTTGAGGTATTGAAAGACGCCTCAGCAGCAGCCATTTACGGTTCCAGAGGTTCATGCGGTGTCATCATCGTCACGACAAAACGAGGCAGCGGCGACAAGCCTGTGATTTCATACGACGGACAGTTCAGCGTTTCCAATGTATCCAAGAAAATCGACATGCTGGACGCTTACGAGTTCGCAACCATGTTCAGGGAATCACGTAACGGTTCCTACCTCTTCAGCGATCCTACAGGATCCATCTCAGACCCGTCTGCCGGCCGTCCTGAGGTTTACCACAGAATCGACCCGCTTATCAATGCCTATCTCGAAGACAAGACAGGAACATTGACAAATACCGACTGGCAGGACGAGATTTTCCGCACGGCGCTTTCACACAAGCACTCGCTCAGCGTCTCTGCGAGAACCAAGAGTTTCAACTACTATATCGGAGCTAACTATCTCTATCGTGAAGGTACCGTAATAGGCTCAGACTTCGAAAGATACGGCATCCGCGCAAACTTGGACGGAAAGAAAGGCAACCTCAAATACGGCGTAAGCTTCTCCCCTTCCTATTCCAAGACAAATTATGTGGATACTGACTCACAGTATGGCGGAGACGGTGTCATCGCATCAGCATTGATGGCTCCACCTATCTTCCCTGCCTACAATTCTGACGGTTCCTACAACTGGGACATGAACGGTTTCCTGAAAAAGAATTCATGGAACACACAGACGAACGAGGTGCTCAACCCTGTTGCACTTGCTCTCGAAGTCGATGACGTAAGAGAGAAACTGAACATGGTCGGCAACGTCTATGCCTCATACGAATTCATCAAAGGTCTTGAGTACAAGCTCACTATGGGAGGCGACTACTACTCATATATCAGGAACTACTACAGACCTTCATACATTCCGCTGAAGGGCGTGAAATACTATGACGAGCCTTCTGCTCCTACAGCAGCAAATTACGCGAACTCTTATTTCCACTGGACAATCTCCAACCAGCTTTCATTCAACAGGAAGTTCGGAGACCACTCCATCAATGCAGTAGCCGTCTATGAGGCTGAAAAACAGACTATCCAGACATCTGCGATAAAGGGTACCGGCGTGGTAGGCGATGACAAAGTCAGGACCACCAAAGGCAAGACCCTTTCCGTCGATGACACTTACAACAACAAGTACGCATATACCTTCGCTTCATGGCTTGTCAGGGCACAGTATTCATACAAAGGACGTTACATGATATCAGCTTCCATCAGAGGCGACGGTTCCTCAAGATTCGCCCCTGACACCAGATGGGGATACTTCCCTGCAGCTTCCATCGGCTGGCGTATCAGCGACGAGAACTTCATGAGAAACGCCAAGTGGCTGAATGACATGAAATTGCGCGTCAGCGTAGGTCAGACCGGTAACGCACAGATCGGAAACTCCGAATATCTTGCACTCTACGGGACCACCACAAACGACATGGGCAACGGCGTCATCAACACCGTCTATCCTAGCCAAATCGCGAACAGCAAGCTCGGATGGGAGAAAAACACCCAGGTCAACGGAGGTTTCGACGCAAACCTCTGGAATGGTCTCCTCGGAATCAATGCTGATTTCTATTACTCCAAGACTACCAACATGCTTTTCGATGTTCCGGTATCTTCAGTTTCAGGTCTCACGACTTCCAACATGAACATCGGATCAATGCAGAACAAGGGTGTCGAAATAACATTGACCTCACACAAGACCTTCGGTGACTTCTCCCTCGGCCTCAACGCCAACTGGTCACTGAACCGCAACAAGGTCCTCCACCTCGGCGATGAAGACGCCCCTATCATCAAGGAATCTTCATATGCCGGCGGCTATTACATCACCAAAGTCGGCCAGCCTGTAGGATGCTATTATCTTCTCGTACAGGACGGTATCTTCCACAACCAGGAAGAACTCGATTCATATCCTCATTTCGAAACGACTACCGTCGGTGACTTCCGTTTCGTGGATGCAGACGGTGACGGTATTCTGGACAAGAACAAAGACCGCGTCATCGTGGGCAACTACATGCCTGACTTCTACTACGGATTCGGCATCCAGCTCGGCTGGAGAGGCATTGACTTCGCAGCCAATTTCCAGGGAGTCTATGGAAACGAAATCCTGAACCTCGAAAGACGTTACCTCCTCAACATGGAGGCTTCTTCCAACATGATGAAGGAGTCTCTCAAGAGATTCCCTTACGGCAACCTCAACAGGGCTACCCGCAAGTCTTCCGGAAACAACGGAGCATGTACCTCCACCTTCCATCTGGAAGACGGTTCTTACCTGAGGCTCCAGAACATCTCTCTCGGCTACACCATGCCGGACAAGTGGTTCCACAGGACAAGCATCTCCAAGATGAGACTTTACATCCAGGCCAACAACCTGTTCACATTGACCCACTACACAGGATACAACCCTGAGGTCAACAAGAGATCTTCTGACGCTCTCAGACCGGGCGAGGACTACTGTTCTTACCCTCTTTCAAGGACATTCAGCGTAGGTATCAACTTTAACCTGTAATCGGATATGAAGAACAAAATCATAAAAATAGCATTGACAGGAACCTTGCTCCTGGGCCTCGCATCTTGCAGCGACAGCTTTTTCGAGCAGTATCCGTCAAACAGCATAACTGAAGGAAACTTCTACAAGACAGATGACGACTTCAACCAGGGCATCTATTCCTGCTACCATAAGATGAAGACCCAGATGGGTTTCTTCCTCAATGAACTCGCATACCGCAGCGACGAGTGCTATCTCGAGTCAATGGCAGTGTCCACCCAGGACAGGTATGACATTGACCATTTCCAGGAGAAGTCCAACAACGGTATCATGAAAAACATCTGGAACGCCTGGTACAACGGCATTTACAGATGCAACGACGTGCTTGTCCACATGAACGGCAAGAAACTCACCAATGGTGACAAATACCGCGGAGAGGCTTTGTTCCTCAGGTCATGGTGGTATTTCAGCCTCTACCGCGTATTCGGCGGCGTGCCTGTAACCACCACTGTAGTTTCTCCTGCTGATGCCAAGACCATCGCAAGATGCAGTGACGAGGATATGTACAACAGACTTACCCAGGACCTCAGCGAGGCCATCAGCCTCCTTCCTGCAAAAAGGTCAGCCGAGACTGCCAGGGTCACCAAGATTGCAGCCCAGACACTGCTTGCCAAGGTTTATCTCACTTTCGGCAAATATCCTGAGGCCCAGAAAGTTCTGGAAGACGCATTGGCAGATGCCTCATACGGTCTGATGCCAAGTACGGCCCAGGTTTTCGACATCGCCAACAAGATGAACAAGGAAATCATCTTCGCCCTGTACTACAACAAGACCAATGACAACGGACATGGATACTGGTACAGCACCAGCACAGGCGTTCTTGCCGACATCACGAATCCGACCAAGCAGTTCAAGTCTCTCTACAGTGCAGAGGACAACCGCTTCAACCTTATCAACACATACACGAAGATAAGCAACTCCCTGTATGCCATGACTAAGTGGATGGATACTTACGATGCACAGTTCACCACCCAGGTCGGCAATGATTTCCCTATGCTGAGATACGCTGACGTGGTCCTCATGTACGCGGAGGCTCTCGGACAGCAGGGCAACATCTCCGAGGCCCTCACATATCTGAACAAGACACGCACCCGCGCAAGTCTTCCTGAACTCACCTCAGCAGAAGTTCCCGACAAGAAAGCTTTCATCAAGGAACTTGCAGATGAAAGAGGACGTGAATTCGCTCTCGAAGGCCAGAGATGGTTCGACCTCGTGCGTCTCGGACTCGCAGTCGATTATTTCAAGGAACTCGGATATTCTCTGGACGACCACAATCTCCTGTTCCCTATACCTCAGGACCAGATCGAAATTGTCAATGACAAGTCCATCCTTTGGCAGAACCCTGGTTTTTAATCTTCTTTAACATTGAAAATAATGAAAAAGTTATTGTTCAGCATATTGGCGGTCGCAGGCATCAGCCTGTCAGCAACATCCTGCTGGGATGAGAATATCCCTGAGGCAGGAGCCGCACGTCATCAGGTAACTGACCTGAAAGCCGTTCCGGGTGACGAAGAAGCTCAGCTTTCCTGGTCAATGCCGGAAGGCTGGAATCCTACGGAGTACCTCATCACATACACTGACGGGGACAAGATTTCTCTCAGGACATCAGAAAAGAGTTACTCGGTCACCGGACTTACCAACGGTGAAACCTACACATTCGAAGTCCAGGCCGTATATGGCGACCTCATTTCAGGCGCGGTAAGTGCTGCGGCAAAGCCATCCACATCGAGATTTGCCGTTTCTGACCTCGCCGCAGAAGGAAGCGCAAACATGGTGATCCTTACATGGACAAAGCCGTCCACAAACGTCACCTCATATACATTGACCTACTCCAGCGACAACACCGCGGCCCAGGAAATCAGCATCGAAGCCGACAAGGAGAGCTACACTATAGATGAACTCGAAAATGATGTCATCTATACATTCTCTCTGGTAGCAAACTATGCGAAGGGTCCGTCAGAGCCTGCTGTCGTAAAGGCCATGCCGGCACTTGCCACACCTTACTTCCTCGACAGGACAACAGCCGCAGTGAACCAGCCTATCAAGTTCACCTTCAATACAGAGGGATATCCGTCCGCCACAAATATCAGATGGACATTCCCTGACGGAAAGACATTGACAGGAACCGAAGTTTCATACGGCATTCCTTCATCAGGCACCCAGCAGGTAATCCTGACCATCCACCTCGGAGACAAGGACAAGAGCTGGACCATCGAGCTCCAGATCCGCGACTATGCAGTCAACTTCAACGAGTGGGTTTGCGTAGGCGCCAATTACAACGGATTCAAGGGTACCTGCCCTGTATTCTCCCCTGACGGAAAGACTGTCTATATCATAACCTTCAACAAGACCACCTGCCTGTATGCATTCAATGTCGAGACAGGTGAAAAGACTTGGGTTTATGAGCCTTCAGCCGTTTCAGGAAGTTACAACCCGCTGACTGTCAACCCTGTAACAGGCGACATCTATTTCGGAACCACAACCGCCGGCCAGTTCTACTGCGTAAACGCAAGCGGCAGCCTCAAATGGAAATTTGACGGTGCAGGTTCAATGAAGAGCGCGGCTCCTGCCGTAAACAAGGACGGAAGCGTGGTATATGTCGGAGATGCTACCGGCAACATCTTCGCCCTCGATGCGGCAAGCGGTGCAAAGAAATGGCAGGCTGCTCTCGGCTCAGCAACTGCAGGACTTCTTGTCAATGGCAATGATCTCGTTGCAGGTGCAACAAACGGAACCGTGACATTCTACAACACGGCAGACGGCACAGCCATTTCTTCACTCAAATTCGCATGCATGACCGACATAACAGGTTTCGCTGTCGGAAATGACAAGAGAACAGTCTATCTCCCAGCAAAAACAGCGATGTGCTCATTCGACCTGGAGACCAGGACTATATTGGTAGAATCCCTGCCTGTAGCCGGCAACAACCTCTATGAGCCTGTGGTTGCACCTAACGGAAACGTCTATGTGGCAGGAAAGGACAACTGCGTCTATTGCCTCGACAAAGACCTCACAAAGGTCATCTGGCAGTACCAGCACACGGATTCCGACGGCAAGATTGTCAATACGTTCAACTACTCTCACCCTTGCGTGGATACAGAGAACCATCTCTATATCACCTCCGGCCAGGCAGGAAACGTGTCATACATCTTCAATGCAGACGGAACCATCAAGGAATCATGGACTTACGGTTCATCCAAGAACCAGAAGCAGATGGGCGGAAACAACTATCTGAATGGTATCCTCTACTCTGCATTCGTCGGTGCCAGCGGTGAAAACGGAGCATTCTACGGAAAATATGTAGGCGGTGAAAGAGCCAACTCTTGGAGCACCCACGGCGGTGACATCTGCGGCTCATGCTGTCTGAAATAAAACCAAGATATCCGGTGCGCCTCCGGGCGTGCCGGAACATTAAAAATCATTGAAAATGAAAAACTTGAAAATATTTTCAATCATAGCTGCAACATTGGCCTTGCCCGCATTTGTCGCCTGCACGGACGACGACAGCGCGAAGGTACAGAACCTGGCGGCAAAAGCGACCATCACACAGGGCGGCTACTGGTCGGCTGACGGAAGCATGAAGACTCCGTCCTGGGGCAAAGAAGACAAAGGCGCCATAATGCTCTATGCTGACGGAAAGCTCAGCAAGGCGACGGCAACTCCACTTCTCAGCGGAAGCACATCAGCCCAGTTCCTGTTCAACATCCTCGCCAACAGGGAGGAGACGGACGTCCTGAGCTGGTACCCTGCCGATGCCGAAATCTCATTCAGCGGACATGACGTGACTGTCAACATCCCTACGGAGCAGACTGGCAGCGAGATTCCAGTCATGTTCGGAATGGACAGGCAGAACGTGAACCGCTACGAAGGATGCAAGTTCACACTGAAGCCTGCCGGCTGCATGGTTTATGTCAATGTCGCTATGGGTGACTATGATGTCAAGTCATTGGAACTCACCGCCAACGGAGACGAGAATATCGCCGGAAACGTTACTGTCAATGTTGATGAGGGCTCGGCAACAGCTACCGCATCTTCCATCAAGGTCACACCTGACTCCCCTGTCGACTGCAGGACGTCATCCGCACAGATTCCGGTCTATTGCGCTCCGGTAACATTGACAAAAGGCATTTCTGTAAAGATTACCACATCCGCAGGACAGACCATCACTTCATCTGTCAATGATGAGATGGTCCTCGAGGCCGGCGGAAAGTACAATACCGCGAAAGTCGCTGAGGGTGAATCCACTGAGCTTGTTTTCTGCGGCGACAATCATGTGTTCGTCATCAATGCCGACCTTGCGAAAGAGACTTACAAGGAGGGCATTCTCTGGAGCCTTGACGTGAAGACATTGGCTTCCGGTCTCGGCCTGGCCGCCAACAGATGCGACCATCTGGACGAATGCAAATTTGTGGACAACGGAACGAAACTCCTTCTCACGAGTTCTTATGGCTGGTGCGCATTGCTGGACTATCCTACAGGCAAGATGCTGTTCCACACCACACAGGTTCCTAACGCACATTCTGCTGAATACATTCCTGGAGGATATGTGGCAGTTGCGACCTCTATCGGAACTACGGATCTGCACAACAGGGTACAGCTCTACAGCATTGACAAGAGCGAGCAGATTCTCGCAAGCGCTTATCTTTATTCCGGACACGGTCTGGTATGGGATTACAGCAGGAATGTGCTCTACGGTGCAGGCGGCGATGTCGTGAAAGTGTTCGACGTTACACTCGGGGGCAGCCCTGCAATAGCATTGAAAAAGACCATCAAGGCGCCGAAGAACGGCATCCATGACCTGATGCGTGTGGACAACAGCACTCTCACTGTCGCAGGCGATCATGCTTATCTTTTCAATATAGATACCGAAACCTTTACTGAGATGAATCTTTTCAGCGGTTCATCAGCCATCAAGTCATTGAACTACAATGGTGAGACCGGTGAAATCTGGTACACTGACGCCACCATTCCTGAAGGAAGCGAGAGCTGGTCTTCACAGAAGATCCGCTACAGCACCAACAAGGACGGTTCCAGCGCTGACCGCATCATCAAGGTGCCTGACATGGATATGTACAAGGTGCGTGTAAGACAATGGTAGGGGAAGTATTCCGAAAGTAATATTTTCGAATTACACCCGAAACATTTTTTGTCTATTTTTGCAGGTGAAATGCTTAACAACGACAGACATTTATTGAACCTTATAGCAGATGGGGATGTCAAGGCCCTTGGCATCCTCTATGTGCTATATGCTGCCCGGATAAGAAATTTCGCCTTCAGTCTTCTGCAGAATTCCTCTGAAGCCGAGGATATCACGCAGGACTTGTTTTTGAAGATATGGAACTCCAGGGAAAGCCTCAGAAATGTGGATTCCCTGAAGTCGTATCTGTTCAGCATGACGCACAATGCCGTGCTTAACTACATAAAACACAAAAACATACAAGACAAGTACAAGGTAGCGTCAGCCGGTATGATGTCGGAGCAATATGAGCCGGATTCAAGTTACGACACTTCGGAACTGCTCAAAAGCATTGACTTCGCCCTTGAGGGGATGAGTGTTCTCCGCAAGACGATTTTCCGGATGAACCGCTACGAACACAAGACATATCAGGAAATCGCTGACATATTGATGATCAGTCCGAAGACTGTCCAGTATCATATATCATGCGCTCTTTCCGAACTTAGGAAATTATTATAATAACATTGATAAATGAAAAGAAGATTTTTGATTTTTGCGGCAGCCGTGCTCTGCTTCGTTTCTTGCGGAAACAAGGAGCCACAGTATGCGAACAGGGCTGAGAAGATTGTGGCCGAGATGCACAATCCTGATTCAAAATATGTCGTAGTTGCCTGTCACAGAGGCGACTGGAGAAATTATCCGGAGAATTCCATTCCGGCCATCGAGTCCATCATCAGGATGGGTGCCGATATCATGGAACTGGACCTCAAACTCACCAAGGACAGCGTCCTCGTCCTCTCGCATGACAAGACACTCGACCGCTGCACTACGGGCAAGGGACTCGTCAGCGACTACACTCTGGATGAAATCAAGCAGCTGAGGCTGAAGAGGGCACACGGCGTAGCCACAGACTCTCTCCGCATGCCTACACTCCGTGAGGCGCTCGAATGCTGCAAGGACAGGATCTGTGTCAATGTTGACCAGGGATATGAGTACTACGACATGGTTCTCGCCATCACCGAGGAGCTCGGTGTAACCGACCAGATTCTGATCAAGGGAAAGAAACCGGTCGCAGAGGTGGCTGCCAAAATGGCTGAGCATGAGCACAATATGATGTATATGCCTATCATTGACATCCAGAAAGAGAAGGGTCAGGCTCTGTTCAACGAATACATGGAGACCAAAACCGTTCCTCTGGCTTATGAGGTCTGCTGGAAGAAGACGACCCCTGAGGTGGAGGATTGTTTCAAGAAGGTATTGGCTTCAGGTTCAAAGCTTTGGATAAATACCATCTGGGGAAGTCTCTGCGGCTACCTGGATGATGACAAGGCTCTCGACTGCGGCAATCCTGCAGAGATCTATGACCAGGTTATCGCATATGGCGCGTCATTGATCCAGACTGACCGTCCTGAGCAGTTGCTCAAGTATCTGCGTTCGAAGGGACTTCACGACTAATCATTGGATATAGATGTTCGATTTCTACAAAATGAGCGCGCCGTCCGCAAGCAAGGTGGCGCCTGAAAATACCGACAAGGTCTGGAAGCGTGCACGTTTCCAGACTTTTGTCGCAATAACACTCGGTTATGCCCTGTACTATGTGTGCAGGATGTCAATGGGTGTGATGAAGCAGCCGATTATCGATGCTGGGCTTCTCAATGCCACACAGCTCGGTATCATAGGTGCCTGTCTGTATTGGACTTACGCGGTCGGCAAACTTGTCAACGGCTTTCTGGCTGACAGTTCCAACATCAAGAGGTTCATGGCCACGGGTCTCATACTCTCCGTAACGGCCAATTTCCTGATGGGCGTCCTCGGTGTCGCCGCTGTCAATGCCGGTATCAGCAGTTCTGTAATTTTCGTTGTGTTCGCCATCATGTGGGCGATGAACGGATGGGCCCAGTCAATGGGTGTCCCTCCGTCCGTGGTTGCACTTTCCAGATGGTTCCCGCTGAAAATCAGAGGCACTTTCTACGGCTTCTTCAGCGCGTCCCATAACATTGGCGAGGGCCTGTCATTTGTCTTTGTCGGTTCCATAGTTGCCGCATTCGGATGGAAGTGGGGATTTTTCGGTGCCGCCTGCGCCGGCATTCTTGGTGTTCTGCTGATTGTCCTTTGGCTTTACGATACGCCTGAGAGCAAGGGACTTCCGTCTATCGAGGAGCTTTCCGGCGAGGCTGTGCCTGCCAAGAAAGTCGAGGGCCCCGAGGAGACACGCAAGATTCAGCGGGCCGTGCTGCGTAATCCTGGTGTCTGGATTCTTGCGCTTTCCAGTGCATTCATGTATATGAGCCGTTATGCCATCAATGAGTGGGGAACTATCTTTCTCCAGGAGACCTACGACTATGACCTCACGTCGGCAGCCACGATTATCGGTATCAATCCTATTTTCGGTGTGCTGGGAACGGTGCTTTCCGGCTGGCTTTCCGACAAGGTCTTCAGAGGTGACCGCAAGTATCCGGCTTTCGTTGCCGGCATCCTCGAAGCCATCGCCCTGTTCCTCTTCCTGTTCGGCGGAGGCAGCCACTTTGTCCTGATTTTGTCAATGATATTGTTCGGCATAGCCATCGGAGTCCTGATCAGTTTCCTGGGCGGTCTCATGGCAATTGACCTTGTTCCGAGAAAGGCTTCAGGCGCTGCTCTAGGCATAGTCGGCGTGGCATCCTACGCTGCCGCCGGCCTTCAGAACATTGTCTCAGGTCTCTTGCTGGACAACAACACTTTCGAGGCAGTCAACAAGCTTGGCGAGACAGTGACAAAGCATGACTTCACCTACGTGAGCTGGTTCTGGTTCGGTGCAGCCGTGGTTTCGTTCCTCCTCCCGATCCTGAACTGGAGACGCAAGCAGCAGGAAATCTGACAGCCTTCTCCAAGTCGGCTTTATAAACGCATTTTGTCCGGATCTGCCCACGCATTTCCGGACAAATTGTTTTCAGCATTTCAGAGGTGTGACTCCCGCCTCCGCCTGACAGATTATCCATGAGGCAGGTCCATGCCGGCGGCTAGAGCAGCGGGGCGAAGAGGCGGATGACCTTCTGGAGGAACTTCTGGTACCATGGACGGGCGGTCCAGTCCTCCAGGGTGACCTCGTGAGAAGCCTCCATGTCCTTCATGAAAATCGCCTTGTTCACTTTGGCGGCAGTAATGTCGTAGATGTAGGCATTGAGTTCATAGTCAATGTTGAAGCTGCGGAAATCCATGTTGGCCGAGCCTATCTCGGAAAGATAATCGTCACTGACGAAAGTCTTGGAATGGATGAAACGGCCGGAGCGCTCATAAATCCTGATGCCCGCTTCCAGACACTCGGTAAAATACGACCTGTTGGCCGGGCCCATGAAACTCAGGTCAGCCTTCTTCGGAACCATGACACGGACATCCACGCCACTCAGGGCCGCAGACTGCAACGCCTGGAGCATCGGCTCGGGAGGAACGAAATACGGAGTCTGTATATAAATGTATTTCTTGGCATTCTGCACAGCCCAGACCGCACCCATATTGATATTCGGCCATCTGGACTCAGGCTCGTCGGGGACAATCTGAATCAGACGGTTACGGCCCTTGAGCTTGAAACTCATATCGAGACTCTGAATCGGAGTCTTTGCAAGAGCCTCGGCAATTCCGTTGCCCTCCACCTCGTCATAGTCCGGAACAGAGACATTGACCCGATCCGCGGCAGCGACCTTGAGGGACTCCGACGTTGCGGCAGCATTGACCGGCTCAGCCACAGCAGCATTGACAAGTCCCTTCGCCGAATCATTGGCCGGCAGGGCTGGCATTTCCGCGCACATCGGGAAATATTTCGAGAAGTCATTGTCAATCTCGCCGTCGGCGGTTATCCACGTGTTGAGGAAACTGTACTGGAGACCGGCGACCGCATTGCCCGTGATGCGCATGTGGGTGTCACGCCAGCGGACGAAATAATCATCACTGATGTTCATGCCTCCTGTATAGCCAATTTTGCCGTCAATGACAACTATCTTCCTGTGGTCGCGGTAGTTAAGCTGCGTGACCATGTTCACGAAAGGCCAACGCGGCTTGGTGAACTTCTCCACCTGGACGCCAGCCTTCTTCATCTCGTTGTAATAACCCGGAAGGATGGCGATATTGGCGATGTTCTCATGAATGAATCTCACCTTGACGCCCTCACGCGCCTTCTGCATAAGCATTTCCTTTATCTGCTGGCTGCCCTTGTCCTGACGGAAATAAAAATATTCCATGTGGATATGGTCCTTGGCATTCCTGAGGTCTTCCATCAGCAGTTCGAACTTGCGGTGGCCGGACGTAATGATTTCCAGACCGTTGCCGTCCGTGACGCAGGTGGAACCGTCCGATGCCAGGAGTCTTGTCAACGGCCTGTATTCCTTGCGTACCTGATTGTCCTTTTCATGTCCGAAAAGGAGCCTGAAGACACTTTTGTCGGCACGCTCGCCGAAAACTTCAATGAATTTCTTGTGCTTGTACTTGAAATACCAGGACTGGCGGAAATTGATGCCGACCATGAAATACAGCAGCAGTCCGACGACAGGAAGCAGGGCAATGATGAGTAGCCATGCTATCTTCTTGGAAGAATCACCGTCATCGAAAATGATGACCACTACGGTACCGATTACCAGCAATACCAGAAAAACAGAGAAAATAACCCCAAGTACTGTCATAGTCAAAGCGCATTAGAAACAGTCCGAAATGTAACGAATTTTCGGAAAGTTTCCAACAGCACGACAACAGCCGGACCGACAAAGAGCCGTCGGGAACATAAGTCGGCCCCTAAGGAATATCGCGTTCCGAAAGTGCAACTCCCAAATGGATTAAGGTCAATGCTACCCTTTGCAGAAAACCACGAGGAAAAGGAACCAATAATCCTTGAAGACGCGCCTGAAGACAACAAGGGCACGCTGCATCTCCGTCGCAACGCGGCGCTGGGTAACATTATGGGCCTCAGCGATATCCTTATATGACAGGCCCTTGATTTTCGCGTCAATGAAAATATTGTATGCCAGAGGAGGCAGTTCCCTGCGGCACTGCTCCAGGCAACCGGAAAGATCGGCATTGAAAGCAGCCATATCAGACGCCGTATCGGACAGTATGCTGATGTTTTCAGCCATGATGGCGGAATCGCGGATGTTGTCCCTGATGCGTGCGCGGTTGCTCGACTGGCGGAGATAATAGAGGCATTTGTTCAGGATGACTCTGGAAAAATACCATCTGGCATTAGCAACCGTAATCGTGTCCCTGTTTTCCAGAATGTAAAGAATGCTCTCCTGAAAAATATCCTCGGCCACATCCCGGTCGTGCAGGTAAGAAAACGCAAGAAGAACAAAACTGGACTTGTCGGAGTTCAGTTTCATCAGTTCCTCGGGTGTTATCTTATGCAGTTCTTCTGCCATTACTATCAGTTTCCCACAAAGTTAGATGTTTTTTTAGAATTAAGTAACGTGATAAAAATAACCTACTACAGATTAGGAGAAGATTTTCGAGGACAGATCTACTTTCGAAGATGGAGTGTGCCGGTGGCACATGAAAAATTTTTCAAAAAAAAGTGAAATTTCCGCGTAAGGATTGTTTTCTGAAGCAACATATATATGTGCGCATCCGGAAAAGCACCCGGAAACAGCAAGGCAGGCACAGAACAGAATAACACGATTAATGGCATGAAGCAGTTCAAGCAAGACGATATTTTCAGATTTTTCAGAGGCGAATTCACTGACAATGAGGTGAATGAGCTGAATTCCTGGCTAGAAGCATCAGAACAGAACAAGGCCTTGTACCGCAAAGCCCATGAAATGTTCGACGCATTGCTGATATGCAGCATGGAAGACGCCGAGAAGGCAGCCGAGACGAAAAAGAAGAGAAACAGAGTCTTCAGAATCGCAGCCGCAGTCATTGCCAATGCCGCTGCCGTCGCCTGCATCTTCTTCCTCGCCCACAACATCGAGGCCAACAAGATGGACAGCAAGCTCGCGAATTCATTGACAACCATCGAAGTTCCTGCAGGACAGCGCATTGACCTGACATTGGAGGACGGAACGAAGGTCAAGATGAACTCCGGTGCGATCCTCAGCTACCCTGCAATGTTCAGCAAGGACTCGCGCGAGGTAAACCTCAGAGGAGAGGCATTCTTCGAGGTCAGCCACAACAGCAAGCGCCCGTTCACCGTCCACACCTTCGCTTCCGACATCAGAGTGCTCGGAACGAAGTTCAATGTCAATGCCGATGAGGAGATGAACCAGTTCACCACGATTCTCCTGGACGGATCAGTAAAAGTCACAAGCGCTGCCGACAACAACGAATATATCATAATGCGCCCGTCCGACGTGGTTTCCATGGTAAACGGACACCTTATATATAAAGGACGATATTCACATTCCGACGTGAGCTGGACAGAAGGCATCGTCGTACTGGACGGCCTGAGTTTCGACAAGCTCATCCGCAAACTGGAGAACGCATATGGGGTAGATATTGTCATTGACAGGGAAAACATCCCTGCGATGGACGGCATCACCGGTGAAATCCGAATCTCGGACGGCATTGACCACGCCATGAAAGTGCTCCAGCACATCGCTCCGTTCAACTACTCACGGGACCCTCTCACAGGAAAAATCCACATCCGCTAAAGCCTCCCGCAATTTGCGGCGACAAACTCATAACCAGAAATTAAAACATTTTAAATAAGGAACTGATAATTTCAAACCAAATTTCACAAAACATGAAAAAAAGACAAAGTATTCTGCAAAAGATGCGCGGTCTGCTCTGTTTTCTTCTGCTTTTCGCATTGACGGTCAATATGAACGCCCGTCCGCAGGCAGACACAAGAATAACACTGAAGTTCGACAATGTCACATTGACAAAGGCGATGAATGAGATCAAGCAGCAGTCAAGATTCCTTTTCATCAACAAAGGCGTTGACGCCGGCAAAATCGTCAGCATCAATGTTGAGCGCGAAACCATCAACAACGTCTGCAAAGCCCTTTTCACTCCTGTCAATGTCGCTTTCACCATCGAAGGTGACAACATTATCATTACCAATGCCAATGTCAATGACAAGAAGGGCGGCCCTGTAACCATCACAGGAACAATCCGCGACGCATCCGGCGAACCTGTACCGGGAGCCGGTGTTGTAGAAAGCGGTACAACTAACGGAACCGTCACCGACCTTGACGGAAAATACTCTCTCCGAGTTTCTGACAAAGGAGTGACCGTCGAGGTCAACTGCCTCGGCTACGAGCCTGCAAAATTCGAAGTCGGCAACGCAACTGTTTACAGCACAGTGCTTCACGAGGAGTCCCTTTCACTCGAAGGAACAGTCGTTACCGCCCTCGGTATCAGAAAAGAGGAAAAATCCCTTTCATACAACGTCCAGAAGGTAGGCGGCGACATCATCAATGCCGTTAAAGAGGCCAACTTCGTGAACTCTCTCCAGGGTAAGGTTGCAGGTCTCCAGATCAACCAGAGCGCTTCAGGTGCCGGCGGTTCTACCAGAGTCGTGATGCGTGGTCTGAAGTCCATCACCAGAAGCAACAACGCACTCTATGTGATCGACGGTATCCCTATGCCTGACCTCAGGTCTTCACAGTCAGAAGGTATCTATGAGACACCGGACGGAGGTGACTTCGAGGGTATTTCCAACCTCAACCCTGAGGACATCGAGTCAATGTCAGTCCTCTCAGGTGCCTCTGCAGCAGCACTTTACGGTGCACAGGGAGCAAACGGTGTGATTCTCATCACCACCAAGAAAGGCCAGGAAGGAAAAATCCGTGTGAACTACTCGAACAACACGACTTTCTCCGCTCCGTTCGTCACTCCAAAATTCCAGAACACCTACGGAACAGCTGCCACAGAACCATCAATGAGCTGGGGCAACAAACTTGATACTCCATCTTCATACAACCCGCTCGATTTCTTCCAGACAGGTTTCAATACCACCAACTCCATTGCGCTGTCTTCTGGAAACGAGCGTTCACAGACTTATGTATCTGCTGCAACATTGAATTCACGCGGTATCATCCCGAACAACACATACAACAGATACAACTTCACGGTGCGCAACACCACTGAACTCGTGAAGGACAAGCTTACTCTCGACGTGAGCGCAAGCTACATGCGTCAGTACAAGCGCAACCCTACAGTCCAGGGCCTCTACCACAACCCGCTCGTTGCGACATGGCTCTTCCCGCGCGGAGACGATATCACCAAGTATCAGATCTATGAGAGATACGATGCCAATGCCGGCTACATGAAGCAGTTCTGGCCGTTGGAGTTCGTCGATGGTGTCGAGAACCCTTACTGGGAGACCAACAGGGAGCTGTTCGAGAATACCGCACACAGATACACCCTCTCCGGAACATTGAAATGGAACATTACCAAATGGATGTCCGTTACCGGCCGTGCCCGTCTGGACAACACCGTAATGAACTATACCAGAAAGATTTACGCTTCTTCCAACAAGCTTTACGCTTCCGAGTTCGGTAACTATCAGGACAACACCATCATGCACAACAACTTCTATGGTGACATCCTCCTTACCATTGACAAGAAATTCGTTGACGACAAACTTTCATTGACAGCGAACCTCGGTGCCAGCCTCGTGGACGACAAGAACAAGGCTTCCGGATTCGAGGGCCATCTCGCTACCGTAGCCAACAAGTTCTCTGTCTATAACATCAGCATGACACACTCACAGACAAAGCCTTACGCTGACCGTTGGCACGACCAGAACCAGGCTGTCTATGGAACACTCCAGCTCGGCTGGAACGGAATGGTCTATGTGGACGGTACTGTCCGCAACGACTGGTCATCACAGCTCGCCTTCACCCCTGACCAGAGCGTATGCTACTACTCCGTAGGTCTTTCAGGAGTCATTTCATCTATGGCAGACCTCTCAGGCGCCGGAATCTCATTCCTCAAGGTCCGCGGTTCCTACTCTACTGCAGGTAACCCTCCTCAGAGGTTCATCACCGGAGTCAACACTCCTCTCACCGTCGGCGGAAACATTTCTTCTGACACATACGCACCTGCAAAGAACCTCAAGCCTGAGCTCACGAAATCTTACGAGGCCGGTCTCAATGTCAAGTTCCTCGAAGATATGTTCGACCTCGACGTGACCTACTATAACGCGACAACCTACAACCAGCTCTTCATGTATGACGCAGCACCTTCGACCGGCTACAAGCAGGCTTATATCAATGCCGGTAAGGTCAACAACTATGGTGTCGAGCTTTCATTCGGCTTCAAGCACACCTGGAGAGACTTCTTCTGGGGTTCTACCGTGACATGGTCAATGAACCGAAACAAGATCAACGAGCTCGTTCCTGAAGGAACACTCGACGTTACGGGAAAACCTGTCAATGTGGATGAGGTCAATATGGACTACGGCGGATACCGCATGAAGATCAGAAAGGGCGGTTCCATCGGTGACTTCTACGTGACCGGCATCAAGACTGACGACTACGGAAGAATCTACGTGGACCCTAACACCAATACCGTTACTCTCGACCCTGACACATGGATTTACGGTGGAAACACTGAGGCCAAGTCAAGACTCGGATGGAGCAACAACTTCTCATTCAAGGGAGTCAACCTGTCAGTCCTCATTGACGCGAGAATCGGCGGACGCGGAGTTTCCGCAACACAGGCGATGCTCGACAGATTCGGAGTTTCCAAGAACTCTGCAGATGCCCGCGCCGACGGCGGCGTATGGATTTCCGCAGACCAGAAGCTTCCTGACGTGAAGACCTTCTACGCAAACAACGGTAACGGTATGTCAATGCTTGCAAACTACGTTTATGACATGACCAACATCCGACTCAGAGAGGTATCCCTCGGATACGACCTCCCTACGTCATGGTTCAAGGACAAAGTCGGAATGTCAGTGTCAGTAGTGGGACGCAACCTCTGGATGATCTACAACAAGGCTCCTTTCGATCCTGAGCTTACCGCATCTACAGGAACATACTACCAGGGAATCGACTACTTCATGCAGCCAAGCACAAGAAACATCGGTTTCAGCGTTAAACTTCAATTCTAAAATTCGGAAAGATGAACAACAATATAATTAAATACGGATTGGCAATCGCGGCTTCTGCTGTAGCTCTGGCATCCTGCACAAAGGATTTCGAGCGTTTCAACACGAATCCGGACGCAGTTCAGACTGTGGATGTCAAGTCTTATATCACCACCATGGAGCTGGATGCAGTAATCCCTTGCAGCGATGAGGGCGCAAACCAGTTCCAGCGTGCATGCAACCTCATGGGAGATGCATTCTCAGGTTATCTCTCCCCTACCCAGGCCTTCAACGGAGGTTCATACACTTGTACCTACAACCTGAACGGTACCGACTACAACAACGTGCCTTTCAGCGTAGCCTTCACCAATGTGATGCCGGCATGGCTGAACCTCAAATACGCTTATGAGAACGGCAACCTCGACGAGGGTTCATGGGCTATTGCAGAGGTAATCAAAGTGCTTACAATCCAGCGCGTTACCGATATCTATGGTCCGGTTCCGGTATCTCACTTCGGAGAGGACAGCAACCCTTACGAGTCTCAGGAGACCGTTTACAAGAATCTCTTCAATGACATTGACAAGGCTATCGAAGTTCTCGAATCTTATGCGGCGGCTTCCGCAGGTTCCAACACGACTCCTCCGCTCGGTTCAGCCGATATCGTTTATGCCGGAAACTATGCTTCATGGCTCAAACTCGCCAACTCAGAGAAACTCCGTATGGCGATGAGGGTACGTTTCGCAGAGCCTGAACTCGCCCAGAAGGCGGCAGAAGAGGCTGTAGAAAGCGGTGTCATGACCGTAGCATCTGACGGAGCAAAGCTTGCTTCTACCCAGACAATCCAGGTATTCAACCCTCTCGAGGAGGTTTGGAACGCTTATACCGATACCAGAATGGGTGCTACCATTGACGCATATCTCAATGGCTACGAGGACCCTAGACTTCCGAGATACTTCAAGGAGGCAACCGTTGACGGAGCCGGATACCATGGCGTGAGAAGCGGAGTGAAGGATATGCTGAAAGCCCACTATCTCGGCCTTTCCGTTCCTAACGTTGCCAAAAACACTCCGGTCATCTGGATGCTCGCTTCCGAGGTTGCATTCCTCCAGGCCGAAGGTGCCCTTCTCGGATGGAACATGGGCGACACCGCGGAAAACTTCTACAGGAAGGGTGTTGAGCTCTCATTCCAGGAAAACAGCGTGAGCGGTGCAGATGCTTATCTTTCAAGTGAGAAGACTCCGACATCTTTCGATGACAAGAACACAGGTTCAAAGAAGAACAATGCAGGAAAGCCTTCTACAGTAACTCCTAAGTGGGACGATGCAGCAAGCGCAGAAGTGAAACTTGAGAAGATCATCACCCAGAAATGGATTGCAATGTATCCTAACGGACAGGAGGCATGGTCAGAGTTCCGCCGTACAGGTTATCCTAAGGTTATCCCTGTAGTGAACAACCTCAGCAACGGAACCATCGACACCGACATCCAGGTAAGGAGAATGACATTCCCGAGATCCGAGTATGCGAACAACGCTGCGGCAGTCAAAGAGGCTACGTCTCTTCTCGGCGGTGCCGACAACGGCGGAACAAAACTCTGGTGGGACAAGAAATAATCTAATAATCGAGCAAAATGAAAAATATCATAAAATATACGGTCGCAGGTCTTTTGGCTGCATTCTGTATCACCGGATGTTCTGACTGGGTAACCCCTGAGAGGGTTGTCATCCAGAATCCGGAGGAGCAGTCACCTGTTCTTCGTGACAACGCCTATTACGAGGCCCTGCGTGCATACAAGCAGACAAAGCACAAACTTGCATTCGGATGGTATGGTTCCTGGACAGCTGTCGGAGCTTCTTACCAGACAAGACTCCAGAGCGCGCCTGACTCTATGGACATCATCTCCATCTGGAGCCAGTGGCACTCTCTGACCCCTGAACAGATTGCTGACAAGGAAGCCGTCCAGAAGATCAAAGGTACCAAGGTCATCTTTACCATCTTCCTCAACAACCTTCCTGACGAGTTCAAGATAGACGGCCAGACCACGGACGAAGGCATTGAAAATTTTGCAAGGTCTTATTGCCGCGACTCCATCAACAAGTACAACTACGACGGTATCGATATTGACTATGAGCCAGGTTACGGTGCTTCAGGAGAGTTCGTGGGGCACAACAATGAGCAGTTCAAGAAACTCATCACCGCGATGAGCCAGTATGTAGGACCTAAGTCAGGTACCGGCAAACTGTTCACCATCGACGGTGTTCCATACGCTGTTCATACAGAGTGTGCCGAGCTCTTCGACTATGGTATCGTACAGGCTTACCAGTCAACAGGTTACTGGGACCTCCAGAGCCGTTTCGACGAGGCTGCCGCAAAAGGCTGGAAGCCTGAGCAGTATATCTTCACCGAGAACTTCGAGTCTTACTGGAAGACTGGTGGCGTTACCCACACTACAGCTGAAGGCGAGACCGTGAACTCACTTCTCGGCATGGCAAGATTCAACCCTGACCAGGGCTTCTGCGCAGGATTCGGTTCATACCACATGGAGTACGAATATGCACAGTCATCAATGCCTTACAAATACATGCGTAAGGCTATCCAGGATGTGAACCCTGCAGGCGGTGCCATCAAGGTCAAGCTCAGCAGCAGCTGGTACCAGACCAAGACTTTCCTCATTGAAGATGACGGCTCACTGACCGGAAGCAACGATGTCGCATTCTCAGTAGGCTTCGCACGCCCTATTTCAAGAGACATCACTTTCAATGTCAAAGTGGACAATTCTCTTGTAGCCGCATACAATGAGGAAAACGGAACAGCTTACCAGACTTTGGACCCGTCAGAAGTGACAGTTGCTCCTCTGACCGCAGCAGCAGAATCATTCACATCTGAAGAGAACAAGATCACATTCAGCACCAAATCCCTCAAGGAAGGCAAGTACCTCATTCCTGTCACTGTGGAAGTTCCTGAGGATTCCGAGTTCATGGTGGATGAAGATATCGTATTCTACATCTTCATCAATGTTGCCGCTGTCAATATCGATGTCAATGCCACCTCGGTTACCGGCGTCAAGATCGAACCGACAGACAGCTGGAACTTCAACTGCTACCAGCAGTACTATACTGACGGAGCCAACGGAGTATGGGATGAAGATGCATCACAGATGTTCGACGGAAAGTTCGATTCAGGCTGGTACACATACGGTTACTACTATGCATGGGGCTACGGAGGAAACTTCATCGTAGAAATGGACAAAGAGTACGAAGTATCTGGTTTGCGCTGGTATATCCTGTACGATGGTGATGCCAATCCGGAATGTGTCGATGTCCAGTACAGCAATGACAGAGAGAACTGGGAATCCGCTCTCGCAGGTACCACATTCACGCCTAATATCAATACAGATGAGGCTGAAGCGAACAAGACTTACAAGTGCTTCCAGTTCAAGAAACCTGTCAAGGCCAAATATCTCAGAGTCATTGTCGGTCAAATGGGAGATTCCGACTTTACAAGTATGAATGAAGTCGAGGTTTATGCTCCCTCAAAATAAAAACATAAAACAATATGAAATTCAATAAATTATATCTCACGATGGCTGCTGCAGCACTTGCCGCCTGCACGAATCCGGTAGAGCCTTACGATGCCATCTACATGACAGATGCGCAGATAAGCGCAGACAAGTCAATAACAATTGACATAACTCCGGACGGCACTTCCCTCACCGTATCATCTTCAGTCAATGCGACTGAGGATATACAGGTCGAGCTCGGGGTTGACGCGGCACTTCTCGAAGGTTACAACAAGAAGTACGAGAAGAACTATCTTCCTGCTCCAGAAAGCAGCTACTCACTCAGTTCAAACACTACTGTCATCAAGGCCGGACATAACATGTCAGAAGCCGTTGACCTCACAGTGAACAGTATCGAGGAATTCAAGGAAGGAAGCACATACTGCATCCCTGTGACCATTCGTTCTACAAGCGCGATGAAAGTTCTCGAGGCTTCCAGAACACTCTTCGTGGTCCTCAAGACTCCTGTAATCAGCAAGGCTATCTACCTCGGATCCAACATCTATAGGGTGGATTCATTCAAGCAGGAAAGTTCTCTTGCAGCACTTCCTCAGGTGACAATGGAGGCCAGAGTCTATGTTGAAAGCTTCGCAAGCTGGGATCCGTACATCAGTTCCATCATGGGCATCGAGGGTGTGTTCGGAGTTCGTTTCGGTGACGTGAAGGTATCTCCTAACGCAGTCCAGATTTGCCACGATTCATATCAGCCTGCAGCTGAGAGCCACAAGTTCGACACCAACAAATGGTATCATGTGGCAGCTGTCTGGAGCGGTTCGACATTCGACATCTACATTGACGGACAGTATGCTACAGGTGTTCCTGTAGGCGGTGAGACCATCGACCTTACAAGTGACAACTCAGGCGGATTCTATATCGGAGCATCTTATGGCGGAGGCCGTCCTCTATATGGCTATGTCGCAGAAGTCCGCGTATGGACAAGGGCTCTGAGCCAGAGCGAAATAGCAAACAATATGAACTATGTGGATCCTCAGACGGAAGGTCTGCTGGCATATTGGAGAATGAATGCTTACGAACCACGTGAAGGTGGCGGAAACATCGTAAAGGATGAGACCGGACACGGATACGATGCCGTCGGAGGAGCCAACACTCCTAAGATGATGGATACAAAGTGGTTGTAGTCCCTATCTTTCGCAAGTTACGTTTAAGTAACATTCAAAAAAAACTCAAATTCTACGAGCATGATTTTCATTTCATGCCCGTAGTTTTTTTATTGCAGACCGGCTGAAACAACCCGCCATGCGACCTGATATTGTCTCCGTGGACTCACTGTATGTCCAGATACCAAAGACAAGCGAAGTATAGACAATTTTCACATGAAATTATGTTCTAAAAGTTTGATTTTACAGAAAATTTCAGCTGTCTGCAAATTCGACGTATTGGAATTGAGAAAATTAAATCATAGCTTTGAAATGGACACAATGACGTCCGACAGTACTTAATATTCACCCGAAGTCCGCCAAAAACCAACCGAAACGGCGGCTTCAAATCATTACTCCGACTATGAAGAAAGGATTTCTGATGCTTATGGCCGCAATCTTTCTGGCGTTCGGCTGCGACAAGAACAAGACCACCCCTCAACCGAAACCGGATGAGAAAGACGGAATCACTAACCTAAGTGCAAACGGTACGGCTAACTCGTACATGGTTCCAAAGGCTGGAAAGTACAAGTTCGACGCAACAGTGATGGGTAACGGAGTTTCAACAAGAGGCATCAACGCCCAGACATTGACCCCGGCGACAGCTGAACTTCTCTGGCAGGACACCAAAGGAGTAATTTCCGGAATTGAGATAAAGGACAACACTATAGTTTTCGATGCAGGCGAAGCTGAAGGCAATGCGGTAATCGCTGCCAAAGATGCTTCCGGCAAGGTAATCTGGAGTTGGCACATCTGGAGAACAGCCTACAACCCTGCTGACAATGCATCTGCTCACGAATTCAACGGAGTCGTCTGGATGACCCGCAACCTCGGTGCAAAATCCGACACATGGGATGAAATCGGAAACGCCAAGGGTCTGATGTACCAGTGGGGAAGAAAAGACCCGTTCCCTAGCCTTGACGGATGGACGGACAACGGCAACTTCACTGTTTTCAACGAGGCCGGCGACGATGTCACTGAAAGTATAAAAACTGAAGTGGTCAGCGCATCTGACAACCTCGGCAACTCCATCTCAAACCCTACCACATTCTACAGCGGCGTAAGAGGAGCTGACGGAAACGGTCCATACGACTGGATTACTACAGAAGACTATTCTCTCGGCAACGATTACCTCTGGGAGGCTGAAGGAACAGGAGCGAAGACTCTCATGGACCCATGCCCTCCGGGATACAGAATCCCAGCGAATGTTCTCTATAAAGGCTTGAACAACAACAGTTTCCCTCTCGCTGACGACATCAATGGCGGAAGATACCATGACAAGATGGGCTATTTCCCTCCATGCGGAAGCCGAGGATTCGAGGGCGGCACATGGTTCGCCGTAGGACTCTACACCGACTATTGGTCAAGCACCGCCATGGAAGACGGTTGGGCAGGACTTCTCCATGGTCTGGAATCGACCGTCAACCCTAAGGGCAAGACCTACCGCGCTGCCGGCGCAGCCGTAAGGTGCGTGAGCGAAGCCCGCAACGGCGAAGAACCTTCATGGGACAAGGCTGATGTCACTATCAATGCCATTGACGCCATCGAGACCGCATACATCAAGAACAACGGAAGCGACGGTTCAGCAAACTACTACTTCGGATTGACAAATACCAACTCTTATACAGTGAATGACAAGGGTCTGTATGTTCCTGGAGAAGGCGGGGAAATCGTATTCTTCGACATTTATGGTGCTCCTAGCAAGGATTCCGAGAACGCAATCCTTCCAGAAGGAACCTACACTCTCGGAAGTATGAGCAACAGCGGAACTGCTGATACTGAATACACCCGTGAGCATTACTCTATCGACGGACAACTTGCATTCTACGAGTTCACCGACGGAGAAATCAAGGTTACCCACACTCCTTCAGGCTACCACATCGAGGCGTTGATGACACGCAATGACAGTCAGGTTATCAAGGTCGTTTATGACGGAGCCATCAAGTTCGTGAACAGAGGCGCGTCTGACGTCGGCACAGTCATCACCAATCCTGTTGATGTTACCTTCACTATCGCTGACATCGTTTACGAGCACTCTTCGACGACTGATGACAAGTATGACAGATACTCCATCAATCTCTTCGCCGGCGAAATGCAGGGCGAGGCAGTGCTTACCAATGGTTACGCGGTTCACATTGACCTCTTTACGGATCCTTTCTCTAGCAAGGGCAATGTCCAGCTGAAGCCTGGCACGTATAAGGCAGGCAACGAGTTCAAGGCCGGAACATACATGCCGGGAGCACTGTACAACCTCATGGGAGTTCCTCTCTACGCAGGCACATACTGCATGGAAGTGAAGCCTACCAATACCGCTGTCCTCTACGGACTTATCCAGAAGGGCGACATCAAGGTGGAAAGAAGCGGGGACAACTATGAAATCACCATCGACTGTGTTTCAGAGGACGGCGTTTCCATCAAGGGCAAGTTCCCTATGGGCAAGCCTAATCTCAGAGACAATTCACCTAACTTGCCTGACGGCGACTGGAACAGTATTCTCCACGAAGACAAGACATTGATTTTCAAGGAGACAGATGATATCTTCTCTTACATGAACCACTATTGCTATGATGACTACAGCGAGTATGAAATCATCGTGAACAACCATACTTCTGACGAGTCATTCTACCTCTCGATTGTAGCAGCGGCCAATGCCTCAAGTCCTGTCGGCACATTCACAACGCCTAAGGATGCTTCAAACCCTACCATCGGAGAGTTCCGTCCTGGACACCGTGATTTCGCGGCATTCAAGGACACATGGTGCTACATGACATTCGATTCTGACGGTTATGAGTCCGGCGGCGCCCCTGCAACAGAAGGCTCGATCACCATCAAAGATGCAGGTGACGGCAAATACACGATCGAATTCGAATTGAAGGACGACGCCGATCCGAAGCACACTATCAAGGCTCTCTGGACAGGCAAGTTCAACAAAGAGAACGAATACAGATAATAACCTATCATAACATATCTGAAAACCCCGGTTCCGCTGATTGCAGGACCGGGGTTTTCTTTTGCCTGCCGATGTCAATGTCACAATTTGATTTAACAGAATTATTTTATGACAGAATCCGTCAATGTTGGAAGCGAGGGCAGGTACACAATTGGACTTATCGACTAGGACAGAATCAATTACATTAAAGCCATGAATACGGAACGGGACACATACAATCAGAGTACGCGAGTGAGACGCTTGCCTTTCTCTCTATAATTATTTTCGACCCTCTTGACATATGTCAGTTTTGGTCTTGCTGCTATAATATGTTGGATGCCAATATGTTACATACTGGTATGGAGCTAAGCGCTCCTGCCAAGACCCCATTTCGATGCTACCTCTTGGCTCTCTTTTAACCGGCTAACTTTCTGAAAATTAATACGTAACGCCAGATTGCGGTTGTCAAGAGGGTCGAAAATCAAAGGGCTTTGGCCGGACGACAGAACGTCTCATAAGTTTCGTGTTGACTTGTCCCGCAAGTGCAGTTCCGTCTGTCGAGAGACATCGTAATTCGCCGCGGCAGCATTTTTCATTCAGGTCAATGTCATATTGGCATGGCTAGGCACTGAAATATTCACCATCTAAACATGACTGGCCGGCATGGGCCTTCGGAGCGGTACGCCCCGTTGGGGCTATCCTTCCCACCGCT
>OQVZ01000080.1_pt1 | contig 31031 bp, 34 predicted proteins | sample 1691571 | NCBI WGS metagenome assembly OQVZ01 (sample SAMN03418261, study PRJEB22391) | human gut metagenome | biome: human-gut; feature: organic feature; material: feces | host: Homo sapiens | place: Tanzania | collected 2013-01
TATTGTCATTGTTTTTTGCGCACTGCTTCTCAATATTATTCTTAAAGATTATGCGAGGGAATTTTGCGTTTTTATTAATATTGTGAGTGCTTGCATCATCTTTTTAATGATTTTTAATGATTTAAAAAGCATAATCGAACAAGTAGATACTCTTACACAGTCGGTTGGGGTAATAACTCCGTACATAAAAATTATGCTTAAAATACTCGGCATATCAATGCTTGCGGGTCTTCTTTCCGATTTGTGTCGTGATAACGGTGAAATTACACTTGCAAACCAAACGGAACTCTCGGCAAAAATCATTATTTTAGTCACAGCGCTGCCATTGTTTTCAACGATAATTAATATTATGACAGGAATACTTAAATGAAAAGAATATTGAAAATTACAGCTTTTGTTTTTGTAATAGCTTTTATATTGCTTTATCCCGTAAATTCTTTTGCCGAGACGGATACTGATTATCAAAATCAGTTGGAAAATTATGATTTGTCATCATTTGATTTACTTGATGACGAAACAAAAGATTTACTAAAAGAACTCGGAATTGATGATTTCGGTTATGATAATTTGAGCAATATTTCAATTAAAGAAATAACCGATTATATCCTATCTCTTTTTTATAAAAAGTTTGATACACCGCTTAAATGTTGCCTTGTAGTTATATGCTTTATTATTTTGTCAGCTTTGGTTAAATCGTTTGATTTTCATTTGTCAACCGACAGTGTTACAGATTTATATTCGGTAATCACAAATTTGGTTATTGCGGTATTTTTAATGAATCAAATCTATCCGGCGTTAAAACTTTCATGCTCAACAATAAAACTTTGCGCCGATTTTACATATGCGTTCTTTCCTGCATTTTGTATAATTTGTGCTTCAAGCGGAGGGGCGATAACATCGTTTTCGGTAAACGCAAGCTTACTTGTTTTGTCGCAGGCACTTAATTTTATTTCAGCCAATATATTTCTGCCTGTAGTAAATTGCTTTATGGGGATAAGTATTTGCTCAGCGCTTAGAAAAGATTTGAATTTGGCGAGCATTGTAACAACTTTCAAAAATTTGATAACAAAATCAATATCTACGATTTCGGCAGTGTTTGTATCGTTTTTGTCGTTAAAGACGGCTGTTGCTTCACGGGCAGATGCACTTGGACTTCGCTCGGTACGATTTGCAATAAACTCTGTTGTGCCTATTATAGGCAGTTCGATAAGCGAAGGACTTTTGTCGATTCAAAGTTATTCAAGCCTTGTTAAAACCGGCGTAGGTGTAGTGGGTATTATTGCTGTATGCGCAATATTTTTGCCGGCAATAGTCAGTACGACTTTGTGGCGAATATCGCTTTCTGCTTCAAATATTTTTTCAAAAGTATTTTTCAATAACGAATCGACTTGTGTTTTGGATGCATTTAATGCAGTTCTTCTTATAGTTAATGTGCTTTTGATTTTATCAATGGTTACAACCATTATTTCCCTGGGAATTTTGGTCGCTTCAAAAACGGTGAGTTAATGGAATTTTTAAATAATTGGACTTATACGGTTTGCATAACTCTTATAGCTTCTGTGATTTTTTCTCTGCTGCTTCCTAAGGGCGGTCACGGTAAAGTCGGTAAAATTGTTATAACCGTGTTTATAATAATTTCGTTTGTTACTCCTTTTGTCGGCGGTCAATTCAATCTTGATTTCGGCGACTGTTTTGTTAACGATAAAAGCGAGCAAACGATTAAAGAAAACTCATATGAAAATATTATTAAAACTAATATTGAAAATCTTCTTACTCAGGGCAGTTTTGAAAATTCAAAGGCAGAGGTAAAGGTTGATTTAAAAGATGATGAAATTTACATAAAATCGGCAGATGTTTATATTCAGGATGAATATGACAAAGATAAAGTAAAAGATTATGTTTTTGAAAAACTCGGAATAAATGCGAAGGTGTATTACATTGGTGAATAAAATTCGGGATGCATTAAATTTAATTCAAAAAGGTGACGGCAAAAAGGTTAAAATTATTTGCGCTGTCGGTTTAGTCGGAATAATTCTTATAGCTATGTCGTCGCTTTTTCAAACCGATAAAAGTAAATCAAATGTGGCAGACAACACTGCAGTTGATTATTCTTCTTATTCAAAAGAAACCGAGCAAAAGCTTACGGATATTGTGTCTTCAATATCCGGCGTCGGCGAATGTAAGGTTATGATTACTTTTGAAACGGGGAGCGAAAATGTGTATGCGACAGACAGTGAAACAAAAAGCGATGATAACTCGGTGGATGATAAAAGCGAATATGTTCTCTACAATTCTTCAAACGGAGAAAAAGCGCTTTTGATTAAAGAAAAGTATCCTGCCGTCGGTGGGGTAAGTATTGTTTGCGACGGTGGTGATGATGAAACGGTTCGAGAAGCAATAATCAATACAGTTACTTCTCTTTTTAATATATCGACAAACAGAGTTTCTGTTTCTAAAATAAAATCTAAGGGTGGTTAATTTGAAAAAAGAAAATAAAGACAAACAAAAAAATGAAAAATTAAAAAAAGAAAAACCGGTTTTAACTGAAGAACAAATCAAGAAAAAACGAACGAGAAATACAAGAATAGCCGCTTGTTGTTTTCTTCTTTTGCTCGGCGTCGGCGTTGCGGGTAACTGGTATTGGGAAAACAGTGACCTGCCGGCAAAAATAAGCGCCGTTTCAAGTGAAAAAGACAAGGTTTTGGGCGAAGCTACTTATGTTGATGCCACAACCGAAGCACCAAAGGAAAGCGCATATTTTTCGTCTGCAAGAGTTGAAAGGCAAACCGCTCGTGACGAAAGCCTTGAAAAACTTCAAAACATAGTTGATTCAACAAAAGAAAACGATAAAGCACATATTAATGCGGCAGAAAAAATTGCTTCAATATCCGATATGATATCTGTCGAAAATAAAATTGAAACTCTTGTTAAAGCCAAAGGCATTAATAATTGTTTGGCAATAATAAATGATGACGGCACAAAAATCAATATTATTGTTGATGTTAAAGATTTGACAGACAAAGTGATTTTACAAATCAAAGATATTGCCGTATCTCAGCTTGGTTGCAGTTTTGAGGATGTTACTATTATTCAGTCAAATTAAATTAACAAAATATTTATATTAATATCTTGTATATTTATTCAGTCTGTGTTATAATAGTTCAAAATTAAGGAGGCTTAATTATGGAAATAATATCAAAAAGTTCTATGGGCGAGCTTATTATATCCGATGAGGTTCTTTCATCAATCGCAGTTAATGCGGCTAAAGATGTTGACGGTGTTTCATCATTTTGTAACAAGCCGGTTGATGTAGTAAATACAATTAAGCAAGGCAGTCTTAAAGTGATGAGCCCTGTAAGAATAAAGCAGGATAATGACGGTTTTTCAATCAGTATTTATATTAATATTGCTCCGGGTAAAAAGTTTCAAACTGTCGCAACGGGTGTGCAAACTTCTGTTAAGGAATCTGTACAGAATATGACAGGAAAATTGGTTACCAAAGTTAATGTTATTGTAGCCGGTATTGATTTTGAAGAGCCAGTAAGCTCTAATGAACCTTGTGAAACTGAAGAGTAACAAAATCTGCCGGCAAGTTAATTTTGTCGGCATTTTTTATTGTAATAAATTTAGGAGAATATGAATGAAAAGAAGTGAAATGAGAGAGCAGGCTTTTCTTCTTACTTTTGAAGGCTTGTTTTCAAGCGGCGAAGATATTGACGAAGTGATTGAGCTTTACAGTGAAAATGTTGAAGCTGTAAGCAAATACGCAAAGGATGTTTTTACCGGCGTTAAATCATCAATCAACAAGTATAATGAAGTGATTAACAAATACTCCAAGTCGTGGAAAGTCAGCAGGCTTCCGAAAGTTACGCTTGCAATTTTGTATGTTGCGCTTTATGAAATGGAAAATGTTGAAGATGTGGCCGACAGTATTGCTATTAACGAAGCTGTTGAACTTGCAAAAAAATATGCCGGCGAAAATGATGCGTCTTATATTAACGGTATTTTAGGCGCCGTATCAAGAGGTTAATTATGTACCTCGGTTTTGATACAAGCAATTATACTACTTCGCTTGCAATGTTTGACGGCAAAAATATTTTTCAGCAAAAGAGACTTTTAACTGTTCGGCACGGCGAAAGAGGGCTTAGGCAGAGTGAAGCTGTTTTTCAACATACCGTTAATATGCCGATTCTTGTTAATGAACTTGATTTTGATAATGAAGATATTAACGCAGTAGGTGTAAGTGCAAGACCAAGAAATATTGAAGGCAGTTATATGCCGTGTTTTACCGTTGGTATTAATGTTGCAACTGCCGTGTCTAAGTTTACTTCATCTAAGCTTTATACCACTTCTCACCAAGTGGGGCATATTTTGGCGGCGCTTTATTCCGTAGATAAGCTTGAACTTGTTAATGAAGAATTTATAGCGTTTCACCTAAGCGGCGGCACAACCGAAGCTCTTTTGGTAAAGTCTGACAAAGATGAAATCATCAAGGCGGAAATTATTGCTCAAAGCATCGATTTAAAAGCCGGACAAGCTATTGACAGAACGGGTGTTTTGCTTGGCTTAACTTTCCCTTGCGGCAGGGAAATTGACGCTCTTTCGCAAAAGAGTGATAAAAATTATAAAATTAAACCGTCAATGAAAGGCTTTGACTGTTCTCTTTCGGGTGTTGAAAATAAAGTCAAAGCTATGATTGAAAGCGGTGAAAGGCGAGAAGATACGGCAAAATTTGTTTTGACCTATATTTCTTCAACTCTTGAAAAAATGACGGAGCTAATTATCAAAAAGTACGGTGATTTACCGCTTGTTTATGCCGGCGGAGTAATGTCAAACTCTTTTATAAAAAGCAATATACTTAATAAATTTGATAACGCTTATTTTGCAAAGCCGGAATTTAGCTGCGACAATGCGGCTGGTACTGCAATTTATGCTTATTTGAAAGATAAACAAAATGAATATTAATGCATTAACAGTAACACAAATTAATACCTATATTAAAGCTTTGCTCGATGAAAATATTCATTTGAAAAATATATACATTGTCGGCGAAATAAGTAATTTTCTTCATTATTTCAGAAGCGGACATATGTATTTTACCATTAAGGATGAAAATTCACAGCTTAAAGCCGTTATGTTTTCCTCTTATGCTTCAAGACTCAAATTTAAGCCGGAAGACGGTATGCGTGTTTTGTGCCGTGGCAGAATTTCTGTATATGATAAGGACGGCACATATCAGCTTTATGTTGAAGATATGCAACCCGACGGTGTCGGCGCTCTTTCAATAGCTTTTGAACAGCTTAAAGAAAAGCTTGAAAAAGAGGGTCTTTTTGACGAAATATATAAAAAGCCTATTCCCAAGTATCCTAAAAAAATAGGCGTGGTTACTTCAGATATGGGCGCTGCTGTTGAGGATATTAAAAATATTACAAAAAGGCGATATCCTATTGCCGAACTTGTTATTGTGCCAACTTTGGTTCAGGGCGAGCAAGCGTCTCCTGATATTGTGAAATCAATAAAGAGACTTGACGCACTCGGCGATATTGATGTGATTATAGTCGGTCGAGGAGGCGGAAGCCTTGAAGATTTGTGGGCATTTAATACCGAGCAGGTCGCAAGGGCAGTGTTTGAGTGCAATACTCCGATTATTTCCGCTGTCGGTCACGAAACTGATTTTACTATTTGCGACTTTGTTTCGGACTTGCGTGCACCTACACCGAGCGCTGCCGCTGAACTTGCAGTACCCGATATTAATAATCTTATTGATTTTCTTGATAGTGCAAAATCTCGTCTTTTAGCGCTTTTAACATATAAGCTTGAAAAAGAATATCAAAAGTTTGATGATTTAACCGTCGGCAGTATACTCGGTGAGCCTAACGAAATAGTTAATCAAAAATGTGATGATTTTGATGTACTTAAAACAAGGCTGATTGAGTCGTTTTCCTATTTGATTGAAAAGAAAAACGGTGAATTTAATACAACCGTTTCAAAACTTGACGCACTCAGCCCGCTTAAAGTATTAAGCCGTGGATATACGATTGCAAATAAAGATAAAAAAGTTGTTTCAACTGTAAATGATATTAAAGCAGGGGATAAACTTAACTTAACTTTTTCAGACGGCGTGGCAAATTGTGAAGTTAAAGAGGTAATTAAAAATGGATGAAAATATGAAATATGAGGACGCAATTAAGCGCCTTGAAGATATTGTAAATAAACTTGAAAATTCTACCGAGTCTCTTGACGAAAGTATTAAGCTTTTTGAAGAGGGTGTAAAACTTTCTCAGTTTTGCTCAAGTAAACTTAAAGCGGCAGAGCAAAAAATTACTATGTTAACTAAGGAGAATAATAATGACTGATATTGAATTTAACAATATTTTAAGTAATGATATTAGAAAGGTTGAACATTCGCTTCTTTCATTTTTGCCTGATTCGCACGACGGTCAAAACAGTGTTGTTGAAGCAATGGAATATAGCTTAATAAACGGCGGCAAAAGGCTTCGTCCTGTTTTTGCGCTTGAATTTGCCGTTGCCTGCGGCGGTTCAAGAGATGATGCACTTCCTCTTGCCTGTGCAATGGAATTTGTACATACATACAGTCTTATTCACGATGATTTGCCTTGTATGGATAATGACGATTTAAGGAGAGGTAAGCCGAGTTGCCACAAGGCTTTTGGCGAAGATACTGCACTTCTTGCGGGCGACGCTCTTCTTACTCATGCTTTTGAAATTATCGCTTCCTGCGACCTTTCAGATGATAAAAAAGTATCTGCATCGCTTCTTTTGGCTCAAAATGCAGGCGTAGGCGGAATGATTGGCGGTCAGGTAATTGACCTTATATATGAAAAGGAAGACCCTACGGTTAAACAACTTTTAAATGTTTACAGGCTCAAGACAGGTGCACTTATTTCTGCGGCTTGTCTTATGGGTTGCATAAGTGCCGGCGCAAATGAAGACAAGCTTTTGGCAGCTTCAAAATTTGCATATTCACTTGGTATTGCTTTCCAAATTCAAGATGATATTCTTGACATTATCGGCGATGAAAAAGAGCTTGGTAAGCCTGTAGGTTCGGATGCCGAAAATAATAAAACAACTTACGCAACCTTAGTCGGTATTGAAAAAGCGAAAAACGATGTTAAAAGACTTACCGATTCTGCTATAGAGCAACTTGATGCTTTTGAATCACCTGAATTTTTGAAAGAACTTGCAAAAACTCTTGTCAGCAGAAAAAAATAATTCGCTTTAAATAGATTGAAAAGAGAGATATATTATGTCAGTTCTTGATAGAGTTAATTCTCCGAAAGATTTAAAAAAACTGAATGAAAATGAGCTTGAAGAACTTTGCAGTGATATAAGAAAAATGCTTATTAACACTGTTTCAAAAACAGGCGGTCATTTGGCTTCAAACTTAGGCGTAGTCGAACTTACGGTTGCAATGCACAAGGTATTTAACAGCCCGCAGGACCAAATTGTTTTTGATGTAGGTCATCAATGCTATACTCATAAAATTTTAACAGGCAGGAAGGACAAGTTTGGCACTCTCAGATGTGAGGGCGGTATAAGCGGTTTTACCCGTCCGGTTGAAAGCGAGCACGATATTTTTTCGTCGGGTCACAGTTCAACTTCTATTTCTGCCGCTGTCGGTCTTGCACGGGCAAAACAGATAAAGGGCGAAAAGGGTAAGGTTATTGCAGTTATCGGCGACGGTGCTCTGACCGGAGGTCTTGCTTATGAAGCGCTTAATAATTCGGGCAATGATAACAGTAATCTTATCGTTGTACTTAATGACAACAATATGTCAATAAGCAAGAATGTCGGCTCAATGGCTAAAAATCTTACTACTATTCGTACTTCCAAAAAGTATGTAACTTTTAAGTCTAAGTTCCAACATCAGCTTGCAAGGATTCCTAAAGTCGGTACTGAAATAAATCGATTTTTCACTTATGTTAATACTAAGATTAGAAAAATGATTTACAAAGCTACATTTTTTGAAGATTTAGGCTTTAGATATTACGGTCCTATTGACGGTCACGATATTGACGCACTTGTTGATGTTTTTAATGCGGCAAAGGCGCATAACCATTCTGTTTTGATTCATGTTAATACCGTTAAGGGTAAAGGCTATTATCCTGCTGAAAAAAATCCAACGCAGTTTCACGGTATCGGAAAATTTGATATCAATACAGGCGAGCCAATGAGCAGCGGCAAAAACTATTCTGCCTGCTTCGGTGAAACTATGTGCAATTTTGCAAGAAATGATGCAAGAATATGCTGCGTTACTGCCGCTATGGCTGAGGGAACGGGGCTTTGCAAGTTTGCCCAGGAATTTCCTAAGCGATTTTTTGATGTCGGTATTGCCGAACAGCATGCAGTTACATTTTCTTCCGGTCTTGCCAAAAACGGACTTGTGCCGGTGTTTGCGGTTTATTCAACATTTCTTCAGCGTTCGTATGACCAGCTTATTCACGATGTTGCAATGCAAAATTTAAAAGTTATTTTTGCTATCGACCGTGCAGGCTTTGTAGGTGCCGACGGTGAAAGTCACCAGGGCGTGTTTGATACTTCGTTTTTAAACTCAGTTGTCGGTCTTACTGTTTTTGCACCGTCAAATTTCAGCGAGCTTGAAGCTATGTTTTATCAAGGAATTTATAAAACTCAGGGCGCTGTTGCGATAAGATATCCCCGTGGCAATGAAGAAATTGTTCCTGTAAAATATGACTATAATCACGAAAACTATACAGTTATCGGCGACGAATCAAATAAAAAGTGTATTGTTTCTTATGGCAGAGAGTTTTGTGAAAGTGCAAAAGCTTATTCCGAGCTTGACGATGTATTTTTAATAAAACTTAATCAAATTAAGCCGATAGATGATACGGTGTGTGAACATTTGAAAAAATGCGAAACAGTCTATTTTTACGAAGAAAGCATAAAAAGCGGTTCTGTCGGTGGAATCTTTGCTTCAATGCTTATTGAAAATGATATTAATGTTCATTTTAAACATTTCGGTATTGATGATGAATTTGTTAAACAAGCAAGTGTTGAACATCAACTTGAACATTATAATCTTGATGCGAAGTCAATAATTAAAGAGGTAAGTAATGGCTAAAAATAAAATAAGACTTGATGTGGCTCTTGTTGAAAAAGGCTTTGCCGAAAGCCGAGAAAAAGCAAAAGCAATAATTATGTCTGGTATAGTATATGTTAATAATCAAAAGTCGGACAAGGCAGGCAAGGAAGTTAAAGAGGATGATCTTATTGAAGTTAGAGGCAAAACTCTTAAATATGTCAGTCGTGGCGGCTTAAAGCTTGAAAAAGCTATGGAATGTTTTCCTATATCGCTTAACGGCAAAATTTGTATGGATGTCGGAGCTTCCACCGGCGGCTTTACAGACTGTATGCTTATGAACGGCGCCGTTAAGGTTTATTCGGTTGATGTCGGCTACGGTCAACTTGCTTGGAAACTCAGAACAGATGAGAGGGTAGTAAATCTTGAAAGAACTAATTTCAGATATGTAACAGATGAGCAAATTAAGGATAAAATCGACTTTTCATCAGTTGATGTTTCTTTTATTTCGCTTAAACATATTTTGCCTAATCTCAATGCTTTTCTTAAAGACGACGCAAGCGCTGTGTGCCTAATTAAGCCTCAGTTTGAAGCCGGCAGGGAAAAGGTTGGCAAAAAGGGTGTCGTAAGCGACCCGGCAACTCACCTTGAAGTAGTTGAAAAAGTAATCGGTTTGGCTCTTGATAACGGCTTTACCGTTGCGGGTCTTGATTTTTCACCTATCAAAGGACCTGAGGGCAATATTGAATATTTAATTTATCTTCTCAAATCAAGCGAGCCTAAAGTATATGAAAATATTAATGCTAAAGAGTTAGTGTATAAATCACACGAGGAATTGTAATGATTGTTTCAGTTTTCCCAAATCTTAATAATAACGGTGTAAAAGACCTTGCAAAAAATGTGATTGAAACTTTATCAAATTTTGGTGCATCGGTTTATATACCGAATGAATATAAAGAGATTTTTAAAGATACATCTGTTTTGTTTGAAAAAAGCGAAAAAGCTATGGCTTTGTGTGACTGCGCTATCGCAATAGGCGGTGACGGCACAACGCTTAATGTAGCTAAAAAGGCTGCATTTTTAGGCAAAAGCGTTCTCGGAATTAATGCAGGCAGGCTTGGTTTTATGAGCGGCTTGGAAAGGGACGAACTTTCACTTTTGTCAAAGCTTATAAGCGGTGACTATATTATTGATGAAAGACTGATGTTAAAAGCTACTATTGAGAAAAACGGTAAAATTGTTTCTTCTCATCATTGTCTTAATGATATTGTCGTTTCCCGTGGCGATTTTGCAAGGCTTATTGATGTCACGATTACTTGTGACGGAAGGAACATTTCTTCTATGCGTGCCGACGGTGTGATTATTTCAACTCCTACCGGTTCAACGGCATATTCAATGGCGGCGGGCGGTCCCGTTGTCAGCCCGGAGGCTGATTGTATAATCGAAACCCCCATTTGTCCTCACTCGCTTATGAACAGAAGTATTATTTTTTCTTCGGATAAGGAACTTATTATTAATGCAAATAACGACCAAAACAATTCGCCGATAATGACTGTTGACGGTCAGGAAGCAGTTGAACTTTCGCCCGACTGCGAAATACATATAAAAACTTCTGAAATAAAAACTAAACTTATAAAAATTAAACCTGAAAATTTTTATGAAATACTTAATAAAAAGATTATTGAAAGGAGAGTATAAATGAAAAAGAGAAGACACGCAAAAATTTTGGAAATCATTAATACGCACGATATTGAAACCCAAGAGGAACTTCAATCTCTCCTTCAAAAAAACGGGTATGAAGTTACGCAGGCTACAATTTCCCGTGATATTAAGGAACTCAGACTTGTTAAAGATTTGTCTGAAAAAGGCAGATATATTTACTCTACCGGCAAGAAGAATTCGGGCGAATCTGTAAGAAGAACAGGCGGTATTTTCGGCGAGTCAATTATCAATGTTGAATATGCCCAAAATATTGTTTGTATCAAGTGCTTTTCAGGTATGGCGGTTGCTGTTTGTACAGCTATTGATTCAATGGAATGGACAGGCGTAGTCGGTACTATTTCGGGCGATGATACAATATTTGTTCTTTGCAAGACGGAAGATTTTGCAAAAATATTCACAATGAATATGGAGAAGATTTTAAATGCTAAGAACTCTTGACATTGAAAATATTGCCGTAATTGAAAAGGCAAGCGTTGACTTCAGTTCGGGTCTTAATGTTTTAACCGGTGAAACCGGCGCAGGTAAGTCAATTGTTGTTGATTCAATTAACGCCATTTTGGGCGAACGCACTTCTCGTGAACTGGTAAGGCATGGTGCTGAGAATGCTTTTGTCAGTGCATATTTTGATGATATATGCAGTGAAACTTGTGATAAACTGAAAGAACTTGATATTGAACTTGATGACGGTGATTCGCTTCTTATCAGCCGCAAAATTTCGTCAAACGGTAAATCTCTTTGCAAGGTTAACGGCAAAACGGTCACTGTTTCAATGCTTAAAGAAATCAGTTCGCATCTTATCAATGTTCACGGTCAGCACGACAGTCAGGCGCTTTTGAACCCTGATTTGCAGTATACATATATTGATATGCTTTTGAAAAATAAGGCAATTATCGGTGAATATAAAGAATCTTTTAAAAAACTTATTTCAGTCAGGCGCAAACTAAAGTCACTCACGAACGATGAAAGCGACAAAGAAAAGCAACTTGAACTTTTAAATTATCAAATTGACGAACTCGAAAAAGCTGATATAAAAATCGGTGAAAGGGAAGAACTTACCAAGAAGCGTGCGCTTATCCAAAAGAGTGAAGATATTATTAAAACGCTCAATTTTGCGCTTGTTACCATTAATGGTGACGATGAAAATGCAGGTGTTGAACAAGCGGTCGGTGATGTTAACCGTGAGCTTTCAAAGTTTGACGAAGCGAAAGATATTTATACTGCATTTAATGATATTACCGATAAGCTTGAACTTGCTAAGGATAAGGCGGAGGAGCTTCTTTCTTCAATAGATTTTTCACCTGAAGAAATTGAAATGATTGATGAAAGGCTCGACCTTTTGTATGAATTTTCCAACAAGTACGGCAGCTGTGAAGAAGAAATGCTTGCTTTTTTGGATGAAGCTCGTCAAAAGAAGAATTCAATTTTATTTGCCGATGAAGAACTTGACAGGCTTACAAAAGAATATGACAACCTTTTTGACAAAACGGTTGAACTTGCAACTGAGCTTTCAAACGAAAGAAAGAAAGCGGCGCAGCTTTTTGAAAAGCAGGTTAAAGAGGAACTGTCTTTCCTTGATATGCCTAAAATGCAGTTTTTTGTTAATTTTGATAAAGGCAATTTGTCGTCAATCGGTTTTGACAAAATCGAATTTATGATATCCGCAAACCCCGGCGAACCACCAAAATCTCTGTCAAAAGTTGCTTCAGGCGGCGAACTTTCAAGAATAATGCTTGCAATTAAAAACATAATATCGTACAATGATACAATCGGTACATTAATTTTTGATGAAATTGATACCGGCGTCAGTGGCAGAGCAAGTCAAAAAATCGGCTTGAAGCTTAAATCTGTTTCAAAAAATACTCAGGTTATCTGCGTTACTCACTCTGCCCAAATTGCATCTAATGCGGATGAGCATTTTTTGATAGAAAAGAAGTTTGATAATAATAACACTTTCACTTCGGTTACACCGCTTGATTTTGAGGGCAGGAAAAAGGAACTTGCCCGTATTATGGGCGGTTTGGAGATAACCGATACGCTTCTTCAAAGTGCCGAAGAATTATTAATGCAAAATATGAATTAATTTCTGTTATATAAATAGGAGGATGTATATAAATGGGAGTTTATGAAGAATTACAGGAAAGAGGACTTATAGCTCAAATTACTAATGAAGAAGAAGTAAGAGAGCTTATCAATAACGGTAAGGCTGTGTTTTATATCGGCTTTGACCCAACAGCGGATAGCCTTCATGTGGGTCACTTTATGGCGCTTTGCCTTATGAAAAGGCTTCAAATGGCAGGAAACAAGCCTATTGCACTTATCGGCGGCGGCACGGGTATGATTGGTGACCCGAGCGGTAAAACCGATATGCGTAAGATGCTTACACCTGAAATTATTCAGCATAACTGCGATTGCTTCAAAAAGCAAATGTCTAAGTTTATCGACTTTTCAGACGGTAAAGCAATGATGGTTAATAATGCCGATTGGCTTCTTGACCTTAACTATATCAATGTTCTTCGTGAAGTCGGCGCTTGTTTCAGCGTAAACAGAATGTTAAGCTTTGAGTGCTATAAGCAAAGAATGGAAAGAGGTCTTTCATTCCTTGAATTTAACTATATGATTATGCAAAGCTACGATTTCTACACTCTTTATAAGAAATATGGCTGTAATCTCCAGTTTGGCGGCGACGACCAGTGGTCAAATATGATTGGCGGTATGGAGCTTATCAGAAAGAAACTTCAGGGCAACGCAAATGCTATGACAATTACTCTTCTTACCAACTCAGAGGGTAAGAAAATGGGCAAGACCGAAAAGGGTGCAGTTTGGCTTGATGCTGAAAAAACTTCTCCTTATGAGTTCTATCAGTATTGGAGAAATGTCGGCGACGATGATGTTATCAAATGTATGAAGCTTCTTACATTTGTCCCTATGGAGCAGATTAACGAGTATGCAAAGCTTGAGGGCGCAGAACTTAACAAGGTTAAGGAAGTTCTCGCTTTTGAACTTACCAAGATGATTCACGGCGAGGAAGAAGCAACAAAGGCTCAGAATGCTGCTAAAGCTCTTTTTGCCGGTGGCGCAGATAATTCACATATGCCTGAAACCGTACTTACCGATGATGATTTTACCGACGGTTCAATTATGCTTCTTGATATGATGGTGAAAGCCGGTATCATTAAGTCAAAGGGTGAGGGCAGAAGACTTATCACTCAGGGCGGTGTAAGCGTTAATGACGAAAAGGCAACCGATCCTAATATGTCATTTACCGTTGATGATTTTTCAAATGAAATTATCGTTAAAAAAGGTAAAAAGGTATTCCATAAGTTTACAAAATAATTTTTTTAAGCAGGAGTTGAAATATACTTCTGCTTTTTTTATTTTCGGGCGAACAATATTCGCCTCTACGGTTCTTTAAAATGTTTATATATTTTTTATGAAATGATTTTATGTAGGGGTCGGCGTCCCCGACGACCCGATACTTGTTGACAATAGAACAAACTTTTGATATTATTGATTTATCAAATATGCTTGAGGTTTATAATGAAATTAGTAAATATAACGGAAGAAAATATTTCTTTTTATCAACAGTTTGAAAATTGTTACTACGAGAATTTGTCAATGTATTTATCACGCATTTATCCTGATAGTAATTCTGTCATTAAATGGTGCTATATTAATGAAAATGATGAAAATATAGGCAGTATTTGGCTTGAAAAAGTTGATGAAAATATATTGAAATTAGGCGTATTTATTTCCGATGAAAAGTATAGAAATAAGGGACTGGGAACTTTGGCAATTAAAGAAATGCTTAATTTTGCAAAACTTAACAATTATAAATCTGTTATACTTAATGTCAGAGTAGAAAACCATAGAGCTTTTAATACTTATCAAAACCTCGGCTTTAAGAAAATAAATCAATATGTAAAAAATAATGGTGTTGAAGTAATTTCAATGGTTTATGAATTATAAGATGAGGGAAAAGTAATTGAATATAAGATTTGCAAAATATGATGATTACGATTATATACTCTCGATTGACTGTACGATTAGTGAGGATAAATGGAAAAATTGGACAGATAATTTGCAAGTGATTTTAGCTTTTGAAGGTGAAATATTTTTAGGCTGGTTGCAATACAATTATTTTATCGAAAAATATCCGTTTATTAATCGTTTTTATGTATTTGAAGAATATCAAAATAAAGGTATCGGCACAGCTTTGCTTAATTTCTTTGAACAAGAAATGAAAATTAAAGGCGAAACAAAACTTATGCTTTCAACAGAAAGCGATAATTTAGGTGCTCAAAGATTATATGCACGATTTGGTTATAAATGTATAGGCAAGTTAGAACTTTATTCTGAGCAAAAAGAAGAATTAATAATGTTAAAAACATTTGATTAGAGGAGAAAGTATGTTAAATAAAGCAGAAATGATGGAAAAAGTTTATAACCAACTTGCTATTGACTATAATTGTAAGCCTGATGATTTTAAAAGTGACGGTATTATATTTACGAATGCCGAGAAACAATACGGCAGGCGGGAAATGCCTTTTGTTGAACAAAGACTTGAAATTATAACAATGGGTCAAAGTATGATTGTCAATGCCTCGGCAAGAATTATGCCTTATGTCAAAAGAAAATTTAAAAACAAATCTAAATATGAGATTATGACAAGTAAGCTTGTTTACGGTGTTAATCAGTATTATTTGCCTGATTTTGAAAATATCAAGCCTGTGCAAAATGATAGGTTTGATTTTAAAATAATAGATAAAAATATCCAATCATTGTATAAATATAAAGGTTTTAATAATGCCTTACAGTATGATGAAAACAGTAAAAGACCTGAGGTGTTGGCTGCACTTTGCTACAAAAACAATGAGTTAGTTGGAATCGCTTGCGCAAGTGCTGACAGTAAAACTATGTATCAAATAGGTGTAGATGTTTTACCACAATATAGAGGAAATGAAATAGCTGTTAAGCTTGTTAATATGCTTACAATAGAAATATTGAATCGTGGCATTGTGCCATATTATACAACAGATTGCACTAATATTAATTCACAAAAAGTAGCAGTTAAAAGTGGATATATTCCGGCTTGGTCGCATTGTTTTAGAAACAGATTACCTAAAGTGATTCTGTGAATGTCCTAAGATTATATAAACAATCCGGATATAAGTGTATAGGCAAAATTTGAACTTTATGCTGAATTTTGTCATATTAAATATAATAAAGAACGCAATAATCAAATATATGTTTTGAATTTAAAAATAGAAATATTACAAAGTCTAATATCAAAATATTATAATGAAAATAATCAATGACAACAAAAAACTATTAGAGGTAAATATGTCTAAGGTGTACGCAATTTGTGGTAAAATTTGCAGTGGCAAATCTTATTATGCTGATGAGTTAAAAAAGCAACATAATGCAGTTATTCTTTCGGTTGATGAACTGACATTATATTTGATTGATAACGAGCAAGGCGAATCTTATGATTTTCTTGTAAATAAAGCAAAGAGTTATTTACTGAAAAAAGCAGTTGATATAATAGAAACAAATTCAAATGTTATTCTTGATTGGGGATTTTGGACGAGTAAAGAAAGAGAAAAAGTCAACCAATATTTTAATCAATATAATATTATAGTTGAATGGCATTATATTGACATTACTGATGGAAGACATCAAGAATTAATCAAAATAAGAAATAATGAGATTGAAAAACAAAATAATTTAACTGATTTTTATGTTGATAGTGAATTATTGAAAAAGTCACTGCTACAGTTTGAACAACCTGACAATAGTGATATTGATGTTTGGGTTGATAATAAATAATTATAAGAGGAGAAAAGATGTTTAATAAAAACAGAAAATACGAAGAAATTGAGCTTACAAATATGTGTATGATATACGACAACGACGGGAATGTTGTTGTGCAGGACAAGTGTACTAGGTCTTGGGGCGGTATCACATTTCCGGGCGGTCATATTGAAAAAAGTGAGTCGTTTGTTGACTCTGTAGTTCGAGAAGTTAAGGAAGAAACAGGACTTGATATCAAACACCCAAAGCTTTGCGGCATTAAATGGTGGCAGGTTGATAAAAACAGAAGATACATAGTTGTTTTATTTAAAGCTAATGAATATTCGGGCAAACTTAAAAGTTCGATTGAGGGTAAATGCTATTGGGCAAAGCTTGACGAACTGCCTAAAATGGATAACTTAGCACCTGATTTTGATAAGATGCTTGAAGTATTTACAAATGATGATATTCAGGAACATATGCAACTAAAAGAAAATGATAAATGGGTAAGTTTTCTCAAATGATGAGGTGAATTTATGGCAGTAAAATTTTATGACAGCGTTGATGACGCACTTTTAAAATTTGCGGTAATCGTTACAAAATCAAACGGTAAGTGGGTGTTTTGCAAACACAAAGAGCGTGAAACATTTGAAGTGCCGGGCGGTCACAGAGAAAAAGGTGAAAATATTATTGATACGGCTAAGCGTGAACTTGTTGAGGAAACAGGCGCAATAGACTTTGAATTAAAACCTGTTTGCGTTTACTCCGTAACAGAGGATAATAATTTTGACGGAAAGGAAACTTTTGGGCTTCTTTGCTATGCAGAGGTGTCGTCGTTCGGTGAAATTCACAGCGAAATGGAAAAGATTATTATTACAGATGATATGCCTGAAAATTGGACATATCCGTTAATACAGCCACACCTTATTGAAGAATTAGAAAAACGAAATGCTATTTAGTTAATAAATGATTGTTGACTTTTTTAGTTTTAATTGTAGGGGTCGGCGTCCTCGACGACCCGATATCTATTTTTTAATATAATCATTATCAAACGGGCGATTAATAATCGCCCCTACGGAAGTTCGTATTATTAAACAACAAAGTCGCATCAATCGATGCGACTACAGACTGTCGATAAAGTGGCTAAACCGTGCCGAGTTTTAAAAATTCAGTAGGACTATTCGTAGGGCAGGGGCTTGCTCCTGCCGAAAACATTCTAATAAATTACAATTTGAAAAACGGCTTGAACATCGAGTTCAAGCCGTTTTTGGCACTTTTTGTCTTTTGCTCGGGGGCAGTACCATCGTACAGCTCCCACTCGCAAAATGCAAAATTTATCTCACTTTCTCAACATTCTCCAGCGTGTAGAAATTTATTTTTTGACTTTTTCTACACGCTGAAAGAGATTGCAGTGACGCAATCTCTTTTTGGTTTATATCGGTATTTTAGGCGAACGCAGTTATCCCCTATGGTGATTGAAGACAGGATAGGCTTTCTGTCATTTACACATATTGTAATGAAATATGCACCGTTTTGGGTATAATCATAATCGGTTAAACGATTTGGTTTTCGTTTTTTGTTCATTATATTCTCTTGCCGTTTTTGAAAGAATATGAAATTTCTTTACCCCCGTGGGTTTTGATACCCCTAACCGAGCCTGTCCATTCCTTTGGAAGCGCTTCATTTTTAAGCATTTCGCCTATACCTGCGCAAACGCCGAAGTTACCGTCGATTTGGAAAGGCGGATGCGCATCAAAAAGATTTGGATAAGAGCCGCCGCCCCTATGAAATCTCGAATTTGGACGGATAAAAGTAAGCTGCTGCTTAATAAGACGATAAGCATTTTCACCGTTGCAAAGCCTTGCCCAAAGGCAAATTTTCCAGCCGAGTGACCAACCCGTACCGCCGAAACCACGCTTGAGGAGTGATTTTTCAGCCGCTTTTTTTAGCTCATCACTTTCTTCAAGTCTTGACGGATAGATACAATAAAGGTGGCTCACATGCCTGTGCTCAACTTCCGTTTCACCGAACTCCTCGGCATATTCCGGAATTCTGCCATCGGAAGCAGGAGCAACCTGTTCAATAGCAGGGGTATTGAAACCGAGTTCACGGCAATTAGTAAAGAACTCAAAAAGAAGTTCCCTATCCATTGACGGCATATAAGTGATACAAGCCGTTGTGCCTGCATCTTTAAATTTATTTTCAGGGCTTATCGACGGACAGGTTACAAGCTTTCCGTCCTTTTCAACAAGGAAATCTTTATAAAAAGCAAGACCCGACTCAAAGAGAGGGATAATTCGCTTTTTGTAATCTTCATCTAAAGTATAGCAATAGTGGTCATAAAGCTGATTTAAGAACCAAGCACCGCTCATAGGCCAGGCAGCGTACTGGGTAGTTTCTTCCTTACCCTCAGGATCGCCTGCAGGGAAAGTCATACCCCAAATATCTGTATTATGGTGAGCGCAAAAACCACGGCAGCCATAATAATCTTTCGCTGTTTTTTCGCCGTTATATGCAAGCTTTTCAACAAGTTCAACAAGAGGGTCGAAACAGTCGGAAAGGTTTGCTATATCGGTGCACCAATAGTTCATTTCTGTATTAATATTAACAGTATAACCCGATGACCACGGCGCACGAAGATGAGTGTTCCATATGCCTTGAAGTGTAGAAGCCCGACTTCCCTTTCTTGACGAAGAAATAGTCAAATATCTACCGTATTGGAAAAGAAGTGCAACGAGTGAATAATCATCGCCTTTCTTATTCATATTTTTTATACGCTTATCGGTAGGAAGTTCGTCGTATCCGCCCTCAAGAGTAAACTCAACTCGGTTGAAAAGGGATGAAAAATCGGTTTTATGCTCGCTTAAAAGGGTTTCATAATTCTTTGCATTGTCAAAATAAGAATATGCACGCTCGCTTGCATTCGCCGTCGGCATAGATTTAAAATCAACATAAGAAGTTGCCAAAGAAACAAGAAGCGTAGTTTCCTTTTGATTATTGACAATTATAGAATCACCGCTGAATTTGGCATTGCCCAAAACTTTAATAACGCCGCAAAACTTCATACCCTTGTCGCCGTAAACGATGCTTTCACCTTTGTTATAATAAGGCGGACGACAAATTTCAGGTGCCTGACCCGATAAAACAAGACTGTCCTCTTTAGTTTGCACACTATGATTAAGTTGGCAGTCAAAATTAACCGTAAATGAAACACCGCTGTCGCACTTAATGTTAACTACCATTAACTGAGCAGGATATGAAACAAAAACAGTTTCGGTTAAACCGCCTGCACTGACAGTTGCAACACCCGTTTGCAAATCAAGAGTACGGCTGTAATCTTTTGAATACTTTTTATCATAATTTATTATAATATCGCCGAAAGGCATATATGCATCGCTCCACTCACCGTGCATATGAGTGTTGATAATTTCTTCAGCCTTTCTGTAATCTTTTTCAAAAATCGCTTTTCTCGCAGAGTCAAGATATTTGTAAGCATCTTTTTTGTTATTATCCTTTGGGTAACCCGACCAAAGCGTATCCTCATTTAATGCAATCTTCTCCTTTTTAAGATTGCCGAACACAAGTCCGCCGATTCTTCCGTTACCGACAGGTAAAGATTCTTCAAAATATTTTGCCTTATGAGTAAAATATAATCTGTTTTTCATACAAATTATTGTACTTGAAATAAAAACAAATTGCAAGTAGAAATAATAATTGCATTTTTGTGATTTATGATGTATAATATAGCTATAATAAACAATTTTTTCATTTAGCAAAGGTGATATATTATGAAAAAACACATAATTTCAATCGGCAGACAATATGGTTGCGGCGCTCACGAAATTGCAACAAAGCTTTCTGAAAAGCTCGGTATTCCTTATTATGACAAGGAAATTATCAAAAGAGCGGCTAAAGACAGCGGTTTTGACGAGCATATTTTTACTTTCTATGACGAAAGACCGACAAGAAGCTTTCTTTACAATGTTTCAACCGACGGTTTTTCCAACATTGCTTCAAACGGTTTAGCGCTTGAGGACCAGGTATTTCAATATCAGTTTGACACCATAAGGAAAGTTGCCGAGGAAGGAAGTTGTATTATTGTAGGCAGATGCGCCGATTACATACTTAAAGATGATGATGCGCTTCTTACCGTCTTTCTTCACGCAAGCGACGATTTTAGGCAAAAAAGAGTTATTGAGAAATATGGTATTGAGCCTAAAAATGTTGTTAAAGAAATTAAAGCTATGGATAAAAAGAGAGCGAGATTTCATAATTTCTACAGTGAGGAAAAGTGGGGCGAAGCAACGACTTATGACCTTTCTATTAATGTTGCAAAACTCGGCATTGACGGAACGGTTGAATTGTTAAGCGAATATATTAAGACTAAGGGGTAAGAATTAACGAGTCGTCAAGGTCACTGACTCCTGCAACAATCTAACTAAATCTTGGTTTGTTACAGTTAATTTTTAACTTAGATTTAACATAATCTTGACTAACAGCTAAAAATATTATATTATACTTATAGGGCAAAGGTGTCTTAATAGGCATTTTTGCCCTATTTTAGTATAACTACCAAATATAAGCGGGTGCAAATTATGAAATTTAACAAAGACGGAAAATTCAAAATTATGCAAATAACCGACATTCAGGAAATTTACAATGTGTCACCCGATACATTAAAGCTTCTCGAAGCGGCTGTGGAGCAAGAAAAACCTGACCTTGTTATTTATACCGGTGACCAAATTAAGGGTTACGGAGTCACATACAAGGGTATGGGCAAAGAACTTGTTAACAATGTGTCGAAAACGATTGATAAGCTTATAAAGCCGGTTACAAAAAGAAACATTCCTTTTGCGGTAACTTTCGGCAACCACGACAGGCAGGTAGGTATCAGCAACAAAGACCAATTTGAGCAGATATACAAAAAATATCCGAGTTGCGTCGGCGAGCAAGCCGAGGGTATTGACGGCGGCGGTACCTGTTTCTTACCTATCAAGTCAAGCGATGGCACAAAAGATGTGTTCGGTATCTACCTTTTTGATTCGGGTACTGACGCAAAGGGCGGCGGATACGAACCGTTTGACACAAAGATTATTGAATGGTACAAAAAGACAAGAGATAAAGAAAAAGATAAAAACGGCGCTTATCTCCCCTCTCTCGTTTTTCAGCACATTCCTATGTTTGAACACTACAATGTGTTAAAACAAGTTAAGAAAAGTGAAAAAGGTGCGATCCCCGCATTCCGTATTCACAAGGGTGAATATTACAAAATTGACGAAACAAAATGCGTGCCGGGTTCTGTTTTGCTTGAGCCTCCTTCAATTCCGGATGTTAACACCGGCGAATTTGAAGCGCTTAAAGAAAAGGGCGATGTACTCGGCGTTTATGTAGGTCACGACCACAAAAACAGCTATGTTGGTAAATATGACGGCATTGACATCGGCTTTACTCAGTCGAGCGGTTTTAATGTTTACGGCAACGGAAAAGAGCGTGGAGTAAGGTGCTTTATCCTTGACGAAAACGACCCAAAGCATTACGAAACATACACAAAAACATATCGTGAACTTTGTGACGGAAAGCTTAACAAACCTGTTTACGACGCACTTGCAAGAGTTATGCCGACCACAATGGATATGGCTAAGCCGATGATTGCAAAAGCTGTAGGCATTTTAGTCGCAATTATCGTGATAATCATTTTACTTGCTAAGTTCTTATAAGGAGAAGACATATGGCTGAAAAGAAGAAAAAAGACAATGCATTTGTTCGCTGGACCGAGAAGCACGCAGAGTTTTGGAAGTTTATAAAATTCAGTTGCGCCGGCGCACTTTCAAACATTCCCGAATTCGCAACGCAAATGATTTTGGTATATTTGGTTTTCAGATGTGCCGACCAACCTCAATCAAGAGAAACGCAAATTGCATATTACTGCTCAACTTTTGTAGGCTACGCAGTTGCGTTTATACTCAACCGTAAAATTACATTTCACGCCGATGCCAACCCGCTTGTTTCAACAATTCTTTATGTGATTATGGTTATATTTACCATTTGGGCAAAAGGATATATCGGACCGTGGCTGTCGGAATTTACAAACAGTTTCTTGCCGGTTGCGATTGCACCGACCGTCGCAACGCTTCTCGGTATGGCTGTTCCTACTCTTTGGACTTATCCTTGCAACCGTTTCATTATTCACAGAAAGAAAAAAGCTACAATAGAAAGTGAAAAGGCTGAAAAAGAAAAGAATGCAGAGTAATTTTACATTGACATATAAAATTAATTTTGTATAATAAAATTAATGCAAGGAGGCAGTTTGATGTTTCCTTGCTTTTTTATTACCGAGGTTAAATATGAGCGAAACAATTTTATCAACCGGAATTGACATAGGCACAACCACAACTCACTTAATAATCAGCAAATTGACTATTGATGTTAAAGAGGGGTTTGGCTGTGCGCCTAAAGTTGAAATTGAAAATAAAGAAATAATATATATGTCTAAAATTTATTTTACTCCTTTGCAAAACGGAATTATCAGCGCAAAGGGTGTAGAAGAAATTATTGAAAACGAATATAAAAACGCCGGCGTAACACCGGATAAGCTTAAAAGCGGAGCGGTTATAATTACCGGCGAAAGTGCAAGAAAGCGAAATGCAAAAGAGCTTTTATTTGAAATTTCAAAGTACGCCGGCGATTTTATAGTTGCGGAAGCCGGAGGTCAAACCGAAAGCGTTCTTGCAGGCAAAGGAATGGGTGCACAAGCTATATCGCAAGATGAGCTTTGTACCGTTTGCAGCATTGACATCGGCGGCGGAACTACCAACATTGCAATATTTGACAGCGGTGAAGTAACGGCGGCAAGTTGCATTGATATCGGCGGCAGACTGATTAAAGTTAAGGAATATGAAAACAAAATTATAATCAGTGATCTCAGCGAAAGCGTTAAACCGCTTCTTAATAAAAATGATATCTCAATCAGCGTCGGTGACGAACTCACAAAGGAATTAAAAGAGAAAATTGTTGACGCATTATTTGACGGAATTATTGATGAACTAGGCAGACTAAAGAAAGCGGACAAGTATATTTTTTCCGGCGGTGTGGCTGAATGTATCGGCAAAGAATACGGCGACTTTGAATTTGACGACTTAGGCGTTTTGCTTGCGAAAAAGATTGAAAATTCACCTTTTTACAAAAACGGGAACTGCCGAAAAGCCGAAAATTCAATAAGGGCAACGGTTATAGGAGCCGGCAACTATTCGTTTGAAATATCCGGCAGTACGATATCGCATTTCGGTTGCAAACTGCCGATAAAAAACATACCGTGCATTAAGCTTAAAATAAACTGCAAAGACGACATAAAAAATGCAACGACTGATTTAAGCGATAGAATAAACAAATTTGATTTAGCTAAACCTGTTGCCGTTTCGTTTGACGGCTACTATGACATAACATTTGACGATATGATGAAAATTGCAAAAGGCATAGTCGATAATTCAGACGAGCTTATTAAGAATAATCTGCCGATAATAGTGCTTATTCAAAAGGACATCGGCAAAGCGTTCGGCATCTGTTTAAGGAAATTTTTGCCGCTCTCCTGCCCTATTCTTGCAATCGACTGCGTTAATACGGACGACGGCGATTTTCTTGACATAGGCGAAAGTGTAGGCGGCGGAAAAGCAGTGCCCGTATCGATTAAAAAATTAGTATTTTCAGTTTAAGAGGAATAAAAATGGAACTTAAAACGAGCCTTTACAACAATATATATTCTTTTTCTTCAATCAAGGAAGTACTTGCAAAAGCAAATGAAAAAAAGAGCGGCGACACGCTTGCAGGGGTAGATGCAAAAAGCGACCTTGAAAGAGTTGCGGCAAAAGTTGTGCTTGCAGATTTAACCGTTAAAGACATTACTGAAAACCCTGCGATTGACTACGACAAGGACAGCGTAACCAGAATTATACTTGACGATTTAGACAAGGAAATTTACGAGCAGGTCAAGGGTATTACCATAGGTGATTTGAGGGAGTACATACTTGACAGCAAGCGCACATACGATGAACTTTCTACACTTTCAAAAGGGCTTTCAAGCGAAGTGATTGCGTCGGTTTGCAAACTTATGAGTAATCTTGACTTGATGTATGTTTCGTCAAAACTTGAAGTTACAGCACATTGCAACACGACAATCGGCAAAAGCGGCACATTTTCCTCACGACTTCAGCCTAACCACCCGACCGACAGTGTAAAAGGCGTTACTTCTTCGCTTCTTGAGGGGTTGAGTTACGGTGTCGGTGACGCTGTACTCGGTTTAAACCCTGCCGTTGACACACTTGAAAGCACAAGCGACATACTGAACCTTTTTAACGATGTTAAAACAAGGCTTGAAATACCTACTCAGATTTGCGTTTTGTCGCACATTACAACTCAAATGAAAGCGCTTGAAAAAGGTGTACCTATGGACCTTTGCTTTCAGTCGATAGCGGGAAGTGAAGTAAGTTTGGCTTCTTTCGGTGTTACGGTTAATATGCTTAAAGAAGCTAACGATATGATGAAAGAAAAATCGACAGCCGAAGGTCCAAATTATATGTATTTTGAAACGGGTCAAGGCTCAGAGCTTTCATCAAACGGTCACGGCGGCGCCGACCAGCAAACTATGGAAGCAAGGTGCTACGGTCTTGCAAGGCACTACAAGCCGTTTCTTGTTAACACGGTGGTAGGTTTTATAGGTCCTGAATATATTTATGACACAAAAGAGCTAATCAGAGCTTCGCTTGAAGACATTTTTTGCGGTCTGTTTCACGGTTTACCTATGGGGTGCGACATTTGCTACACAAACCATATGAAAGCCGACCAAAACGATGTTGACTCTCTCCTCGTTATGCTTGCTTCAAGCGGTTGCAGATATGTTATGGGCGTACCGGAGGGTGACGACATTATGCTTATGTATCAGTCAACAGGTTTTCACGACATTGCTACGGTACGTGAAATGTTGAATAAACGACCGATTAAAGAATTTGAAAACTGGCTTGAAAAATTCGGCATTATGGAAAACGGAAAGCTTACAGAGCTTGCCGGCGACCCAACAATTTTTATGCAGTGAGGTGAACAATATGGAAAAAATTAAAGATATAACAGCTATTCCTATGCATTCACTGCTTTTAACAAAAAGCCAAGACCCTAAAGCAATGGAAAGCCTAAAAAAATTCACCGACGCAAGAATCGGTATCGGCAGAGCCGGCACAAGGTACAAAACTATGCCTTATTTAAGATTCAGAGCAGACCACGCAGCGGCAAACGACGCCGTTATGCTTGAAGTTGAAAAAGAAACGATTGAAAAGCTTGGTCTTTTTGAAATAAGAACAAAGTGCGAAAGCAAATATGATATGCTTACCCGCCCCGATTGGGGAAGAATTATACCTGAAAGCCAAAAACAAATTTTGCTTAAAAAGTGCAAAAAAGATATTGATGTTCAAATCTACTGCGGCGACGGTTTATCTGCTCCGTCAATAGGGGCAAATGTCGGCGACCTTTTGAGCGTTATTAATCTCAGCCTTGAAGAAACGGGAATAAGTATCGGTATTCCGTTTTTTGTAAGATATTGCAGGGTTAACACAGCAAGGGAGATTGCTCCGCTGTTAAAGGCAAAGGTAACCTGCGTACTTATCGGCGAGCGACCGGGACTTTCAAACGGCGAAAGTATGTCTGCATACATTGCATATAACGCACGCCCCGATATGAGTGAATCGGACTACACCGTTGTGTCAAACATAAGCAAAAAAGGAATGCACCCGACAGAAGCAGGTGCATACATAGCTGAAATTATTGAAAAAATGCTTGAGCAAAAAACAAGCGGACTTGGTTTAAAATTATAAAAAAGCATAAAAAACGGGCGGATGATATCCGCCCCTACGAAATCGTATTGTTTGTAGGGGCGAACATTGTTCGCCCGTTTGTCAATTTGATTGGTATGAAAGCTGTGGCACATATTTGTCACAAACGGCAAAATGGAAGTTGACGCCTGTTTGCTCGGATATTATTGTCAAAACTTCAAAAAAGTCTTCCATATTGGTGCTGTTATTATTAATGATATCAACAGTTGAATCAACAAAAACATCGGTCAAGTCATAGTCGCTTGCGCAAAGACCGACAAGAAAACCGCAAAGCACATTAGCACCGGAAATAGCAAAATCATTAATATTTATAAGCCTGATATTGCTTGGAAGAACGGTTGAAAGTTTATTTGAATTGTCAACAAAAATTACATTTCCCGTGCTTTCTTTCGCTGTTTGAACACAAGCTTCACTGAGCACTCTTGTTTTGCCTATTCCGTTAATGCCTGTAATATACTCTACCATAATAGATACCCCTTTAAAAATATTTTGCAATTTTATTTGCTACAGTAACAGTATCATACAATTAAGAATATGCAAAAAACAAACGATTAATGTTTAGTGAAATAATTATTAACAATAAATAATTATTTATCTTAACGGGTCGTCGGGGACGCCGACCCCTACAAAAGTCTATAAAATTTAGATTTTCGTAGGGATGGGGCTTGCTCCATTTGAACAGGTCTTACGGCAGGAGTAAACCCCCGCCCTACTTAACCTTATTCACAATAATCATAGCAATGCCTAAAATTACAAGAATTACGCCGGTTATACGGTTGAGTGTTTCAGGCTTGGCTTTATTTGCAAAATAAGAAGCTACTTGAGCAAAAACCAGTGTACTGACAATGCAGAAAACAAGCGTCCAAACATCAGGAAAACCACCGATAGTGAAATGGCTGACGCAACCCGTAAGTGCCGTGAACGACATAACAAAAACGCTTGTGCCTACTGCTGTTTTAAGTTCATATCCGAGCACGGTTGTAAGCACAAGAAGCATCATCATTCCGCCGCCTGCGCCGATAAAACCGCAAATAAAGCCAACCATAGCACCGCTTAATGCCGAACGAATTATTTTTTGCTTTGTTGTGGCGTCAGTAAGCCTCGATTTTGGCTCAGTAACAGGTTTAACAATAAATTTAACACCTAAAAGCAAAGTCATAAGCATTGAAAAGCTACCCATCGTGGTGCTCGGTACCTTGCTTGAAACAAAGCTTCCGACCAAAGTAAAAAGCAGGACAAAAATCATCATAACAATACCGTTTTTAACATCGATATTTTTATTTTTGCCATAGTTATATGCAGAAACTGCACTTGCCAAAACATCACTCGCAAGAGCAACGCCTACAGCCATATAAGGGTCAACGCCTAAAAAAGTGATGAGCATAGGACTGATTACCGCAGCGGCACTCATACCTGCAAAACCGGTACCGAGTCCTGCGCCGAGACCTGCAACAAGGCATACTATAAATTTTATAAGCATAATATCTTTCCTTTTTGTATATCTTATTTTTCCAAAATATATAAGATACATTATATTCGCAAAAGCACCAAAGTCAACATACACATTTTTGATTTGTGTCTATTAATTTATATATATTTAATAAATAATTAATTTTGTTAAAAATAAGTTAAATAAAAGTAAAAAATAGTATTGAGTTTATTAAAATATGGTGCTATAATGAGTTGAAAAATTTTTACGAAAAGGGGTTTTTTAATGGCTAAAACCAAAGCTGCCAAAGAAAAAGTAACGGCAGCAACCAAAAAGTACATGAAGCCGTCAGAGGTTGCTACTTTCGGTATCGGTCTTTTCGGCGTAGCTCTTTTAACAGGCTGGATGCCGGACTATACCACAACCTTCTTTGCTGACTTCGCATTCAAGGGAAAGGGCTTTGACTCAGCTTCACTTTCTCACATTGTTGAGGTTGTATTCCTCATTGCAGGTTTTGTAGGTGCTATTTGCGAGCTTGTTATCGGCGTTCTTGTTGACAGAACTAAAACAAAGCTCGGTAAAGTTAAGCCTTGGGTCGGCTTCGGTGCAATTCCGCTTGCTATCATTTCAATGCTTGTATTCGTTGCACCTAACACAACATCATTCGGTCTTGCTTCTGTTTGGATGATAGTTATTTATTGTCTTTACACCGCAGTATCGTGTGCTGTTGAATCACCGTCAAACTGTTTCGGTGCGCTTTGCTCACCTAACCCTGCAGAAAGAAGCAGTGCTATTTCAATCGCTTCTTTCCTTCGTTCGGTAGGTCAGTCAGGCGGACAGGTAGTTATTATCGTAGTTGGTGCTCTTATGAAGGCGCTTATGGGTCAGCAGCAGTTTAAGAATGCTGAGGGTCAAGGTATCGACCTTATCATTTCAACCGCTATTTGCGCACTCGGTATGATTATCTTTGTTATGATTTTCTTTGCTAATAACAAAGAGCGTGTACCTTACACATCCGAAAAGGTTTCACTTTTGGAATCAATCAAGCTCGTATTCACAAACAAGAACCTTCTTATGGTTTCTCTTACTAAGGTATTCGGCTTCGGTCGTGGCGTTTACGGTACTGTTTCACTTTACATTGCTATTTACCTTCTCGGTTCAAAAGGCTTAAAGCTTGCTCTTATGCTTCCTATGGGTATCGGTACTGCAGTAGGTACACTTCTTGTTAACTTAGTTCTTAAAAAGTTTTCAACAAAGAAGACATTTATCATCTTCTGTTGCTACGGTGCTTCCGCAATGGCAATTCTTTACTTAGTATCAAAGGGTATCGGTTTCAACTCAACTCTTATCGTTCCGTTCCTTATCCTCAACTTCTTCTGCGGCATTCAGCACGGTAACACAAATGTTACACCTAACATTATGATTGCAGACTGCGTTGACGAAATGGAATACAAGACAGGCAAAAGGCAGGAAGGTCTTGCTTATGCAGGTTACGGTCTTTTCTCAAAGATTGCTTCTGCATTTACAAAGTTCCTCGGTCCGTGGCTTGTTTACACTTGGAGCCAGTACAAGATTTCAACCGACCCTAATGTTGCTTATGCATCACAGGATGACACTGTACTTTCTCGTTTCTTAATGATTTACACAATCATCCCTGCTATCTTTGTTATTCTTCAATTTATCCCTATCCTCTTCTATGATATGACAGGCGAAAAGAAAGCAAGAATTACTCAAGCACTCGCTGAAAAGAGAGAAGCTCAGAGCAAAGAAGAAGCAGAAGCTGAAGAAGTAGAAAAAGAATACGAAGAATTAAGCGAAGAAGCTTCAGAGTAAGGAGGGATTAGTTATGGCTGAAACAAAAGAAAAGAAGAGTGAAATTAAAGAACAGGAAGATAGATTACTTCAAAGAGAAAACAATATTGATCGTAGGGATTTGGCTCTTCAAAATAGGGAGTCTTCTCTTGATGAGAGAGAAAATAATTTATTAGTTAAACAGCAAAAAATTCAAGAATCTAAAGAAGAAGTGGAAGATATTAAAAGACGTGAGCTTGAAGAACTAGAAAAAATAAGTAAATATACTAAGGAACAGGCTAGAGATGCTGTTATGAAAATGGTTGAGGATAAAATGTCCAAGGAAATAGCAACATATATTAAAGAGGCAGAAGCAGAGGCTAAACTTAATGTTGATGAAAAGTCTAAAGAGTTATTAGTTGGTGCTATGCAAAAATATGCTGCTGATATTACTTCTGAGCAGACTGTTTCGGTTATTAATTTACCTAATGATGAAATGAAGGGTAGACTTATTGGTAGAGAGGGTAGAAATATTAGAACTATTGAGTCTGTTACGGGAGTTGATTTGATTATTGATGATACTCCTGAGGCTATTGTTATATCTAGTTTTGATCCTTTGAGAAGAGAAATTGCTAGACTTGTACTTGAAAGTTTGATTAAGGATGGTAGAATTCATCCTGCTAGAATTGAAGAATTATATGCTAAGACTTGTAGTGATATGAAGCAAACTATTAGAGAATATGGTAAAAATGCTTTGTACGAACTTGCTTTATCTAAAATGGATCCTGAACTTGTTGAGATTGTTGGTAGACTTCATTTTAGAAGTAGTTATGGTCAAAATGCTTTAAATCATTCTATGGAGGTTGCTAATCTTGCTGGGCTTCTTGCTTCTGAACTTGGTGAAAATGTTAATTTAGCTAAGACTTTGAGATGGAAGGTTCACATGTTAAAATTGGTGTTGATTTAGCTAAGAAATATGGAGAGGATCCGATTGTTATTAATGCTATTGCATCTCATCATGGTGATACAGCTCCTACAAGTGTTATTGCATCGATTGTGGCTATAGCTGATGCTATTTCGGCTTCGAGACCTGGAGCTAGAAATGATTCTTCTGAAAATTATATTCAAAGATTAGAACAACTTGAGGATATTGGCAATAAGATTGATGGCGTAGAAAAGGCTTATGCTGTGCAGGCCGGTCGTGAACTTAGGGTTATGGTTAAGCCTGAAGAAGTTGATGATTTGACTGCTCATCAAATTGCTAGAGAAATAAAAGAAAAAATAGAAAATGAACTTAAGTATCCAGGTACTATTAAGGTTACTGTTATTAGAGAGACTAGAGCACAAGAAGAGGCTAAATAGT
>OQVZ01000083.1_pt1 | contig 30991 bp, 27 predicted proteins | sample 1691571 | NCBI WGS metagenome assembly OQVZ01 (sample SAMN03418261, study PRJEB22391) | human gut metagenome | biome: human-gut; feature: organic feature; material: feces | host: Homo sapiens | place: Tanzania | collected 2013-01
AGATTGTTTTTTGGATAATTATTGGGCTTCGCCAATTCTCGGTGCAAACTTAGAGTGGGATCTGTGTGAGGCTTTGTAGTGAAGCAGCCGTGGAGCATCCGTGAGATTTAACATCAGGCGTGCAATTCCGTGAGATCTGTGGGATCTGTGTGAGCCTTTGTAACCTCTACTTTCTTTACTGTGTGAGGAGGAATTTTTTGAAACTTTTGTAGCCGGAGTTGATGGCGGTGATGTGACCAATGCCGTTGAAGAAGCGCATGAGGGTGGCTGGCACTTCTATCGTCTCGCCAATGGCTCCCTCTACCGTTGACAACGCCTTGGCAGGGTGGGAGGTTGCAAGTGCAACGCCAATTTCACCTGGCCGCAGTCCGTCGGTGAGCGCCTGATATGCTGTGGCACTGTGCGGATTGAGCAGGTAGTGCTCTTGCTTCCAAGTTCGGGCTATGGTGCTGACGATATTCTCGTCGGAGTAGGCGAATCCCTCCATTATCTTGCACATGGCGGCGTGGTCGCCAAGCAGTTTCTCCAGTCGAGGGAAATTGCGAGGGTTGCCACAGTCCATCGCTATTGCCAACGACGGTTCGCTCTCGCGTGGCACAAACTTGCCCGTGCGCAGATATTGGGTGAAAATGTCGTTTTTATTGTCGGCAACGATAATTCGCTTGATAGGAAGACCCATTTTTCGTGCGATCACCGCAGCGGTGAGGTTGCCGAGGTTGCCACAAGGCACCGACACCACCATCTGACTCATGTCGTGGCCCTGTTTTGCCAACTGTCCGTATGCCCAGAAGTAATAGAAAGTCTGAGGAAGCAGTCGTGCGATATTCACGCTCTTGGCACTGGTGAGCAGCATTTTTTTCGACAATTCGGGGTCGTTGAACGCCTCCATCACTATGTTTTTGCAGTCGGAGAGCGTGCCGTTCACCTCAATGGCGGTGACATTGCCGCCGAGTGTGGAGAACTGTGCGATTTGGAGCGAAGTGAGTTGCCCTTGTGGATAGAGGATATACACATGCGTGCCCTCGATGCCGTAGAAGCCGTTGGCGATGGCACCGCCCGAATGACCGGAAGTGACGGTAATCACATTGATTTCACGACCGCTCTTCTTGGTGGCGTGGTAATGCGCCAGCAGACGCGCCATGAAGCGAGTGCCAATGTCCTTGAAACTCATGGTAGGACCATGAAACAACTCCAGAATGTGGCGATTGTCGCCCATGTCGATGAGCGGAATGGGGAAATTGAGCGTTTCGAACACCACATCGTGAAGCACTTGCGCGTCGATATCGCCCTGCAGGGCATAGTTGGCAATGGCATAACTCACCTCCTGCAACGTCATGTCGCCGAGGTTCATCATAAACGCCTTAGGTAGCGTGGGAATGGTTTCGGGCAGATACTGTCCGCCGTCGGGTGCATATCCGTGTAGCACAGCCTCCCTAATCGAAGCCGTCACATTATAGTCTTTTGTGCTATGGTATATCATTTATACTACTTCATTTAGGGTCGAGAATCACAGTGCCGGTGGCAGAGGGATTGAAAGTGTTCTTTACCCAAACGGGAATGTGCTTGAATGCCACAGGGCCGAGGGTAGGGGTGTAGATAACCTTCGCTCCAGCCTCGCACATCTCTTGCGCTTGCGCGTAGGTCATTTGCGGAATGACGGTGGCATCGGGGTTGGTGCGAGGGTCGGCGGTCATAAAGCCATCTACATCGGTCCAAATCTCCAGTGCCTCGGCATCGAGTGCGGCGGCAATCAGTGCGGCGGTGAAGTCGCTGCCGCCACGGCCCAGATTGGTCTTTTTGCCGTCGGTCGAGTCTTCGGCGATGAAGCCCTGAGTGACATGCACTTGCTCCAGTCTGCCGCCAAACTCCTTAGTGATAAGTTCGAATGAGGCATTGTCGAGAATACGCTCGTAGTCCACATCTTTCGTCTTGATGAAGTTGGGGGCATAGTGTGGCACGGCACCGTCGATCATGCTGGCAACGATAGCCGACGACATGATTTCGCCGTGGCTCACGATAGCGTCGCGCAACTGCTCCTTGTAGGCAGGTGGCAACTGATTGTTGGCGTAGAGCATGGCGTAGTAACTATACAGCCCCTCGCTGATGAAGCCCTCAATCACGGTTTTGCACTGCGCCTGACGGTCTTCGGGCACCACCGCGTCGATTACGCTTATGTGGCGCGCCTTCACCTGCTCCAGAATGGATTCCCATTCGTCGCTGTGCGCTTCTGCCAAATCTGCCATTTGAATCAATTGGTTTGTGACACCGCCCAAAGCCGATACCACTACGATAACTTGGCCTTTGCAAGCAGTCACTATCTGTTTTACATTCGTAAGGCTTTCAGCGGTTCCTACCGATGTGCCTCCAAATTTTAATACTTTCATTTGTTGCTATTTATCAGAATATATAAAGTGTAATATATTATAACGCAAAAATCGGTTGAAAATTATGCGATTTTGCGGTTTCGGGCTGTTTTAAAAACATACAGCCTACAAAAATAATGCCAAATTTTCGTATGTGCAACTGTGTGCGTCAGGTGGTATCGACTTTTCGCATATAAACCTTTGGCGAACAGCCATTGATGTTCTTGAAATTGCGGTAAAAAGAATTTAGCGAAGCGAATCCTGAATCGTAGGCGATGTCGGTGACAGGCATTTCGGGCTGTGTGGTGATAAGGCGTGTGGCGTATTCGATTCGCTTCTTGTTGATATAGTCGGAAAACGAGGTTTGCAGCACATAATTGAAGGCTTGCGAGATATACACACGGTTGGTGCACAGTTGCGTAGCCAAGTCCGACACTTTAAGGTTGGGCTGGAGGAACAGCTGCTTTTCCTCAATCACTTTTTCGATGCGCTTCGCCAAATCCTCCGCCAGCGCCTTGTCGCGCTCGTATGGCATGGACTGTGGCGCAGAGTCTTGATCCTGTTCTTCAAGTTCCTCGTTCATGCTCTCGAAAGTGAACGACTGGCGCAATCCTAACAGCCCCAATATGAATATGAGCACCGAAAACACGACAGACGGCAGCGTGAGCGCCCAGAAAGTGGAGTCGAAATGGTAGCGCCCCACAATGTTGAAGGCAAACGATGCCACCGAGGTGAAGAAAAACAAATACAGGAATATTTTGAACGAAATCAGCGTTTTTCCCTCCAAATTGGAATACACCGACTTGATGTGGCGGTCGTATTTCACAAGCAGATTCATGCCAGCCACCACCACATAAATCACGATGATGGCGAAGCTTATTTTAATCACCAAGTGGGCAATGGCCATGTGGTGGACAATGCCGGTGAAGTCGAAGAATTGCTCATAGTAGAGGCATCGGGTGATAAACTCGGCGGTCTCGTCGGCACTCATCAGGGCGTACATCACCCCCACAGTCACACTCAAAAACACCGCGGGGAGCAACAGCAACCACGAGCGGCGCAGATGCTGACTGGTGGAAGTGAGCGAAACCAGGAATATGTAGAATAGGGGATAACTTGCCAGCACGCCAAACGAATAGAAAGTGTCGCTCACAGGAATCTCGCTGTGCATTTCGTTGAAAAACACACAGTGCGCGTAAAACATCAGAGCGGTGACAACCATAAACAAGGAAAGCACGAGCCTGCTTCGGTTGTATTTCTCAATTTGGGTGCACAGGAGTAGTATTGCCCAAAATCCGCTCACAAACATCGGTAGTGAGGAGAATATCAGTCGTCCCATAAAACAAATTCTATTTTGTAAAAATACTAAAAATTGTGGAGATTTCCTAATGGGCGTGCGTCCAAGTTTGTCCATTTTCGATTTGTGGGCAGAATTGTTGCGTAGGTCGGCGGTAAATAGTAATTTTGGGTTGATTATGGAAGAAATCAGTATCGACATTTTCAATTTGCTCGACAAGCAACCGGAGCCGGCGCGCGGCAATGTGCTGCTGGCGAAACCCACCGTTGACGATGCTTGCTTCAAGCGCTCGGTGATATTGCTCGTTGACCACGACAGCGAAGGTTCGATGGGCGTGATAGTGAATCGGCTGACCGACTACACTTTAGCCGACGTGATAGAAGGTCCCGACTATTTTCAGGAAATACCGCTTTATATGGGCGGACCGGTGGGGCTCAACCAGATGTTTTTTCTTCACACATTAGGTCCCGATGTGATTCCCAATTGCATACAGGTGGCTCGTGGACTGTATTTCGGCGGCGACTACGAGGCGGTGAAGCGCTATGTGGCGTGTGGCGAGCCTGTGGAGGGGAAAATGAAGTTTATCGTGGGCTATTCAGGTTGGGAGAAAGGGCAGTTGGCTGATGAGATTTCGCGCTTCGACTGGGTGATACAGAAGCACATCGACGAGGCATTGATCATGGGCGACCAAGGAGCCGACGATATGTGGAAAGCGGCAGTGGAGAGTTTCGGAGAAAGATACCGCACATGGAACAACTGGCCCACCAATCCCAGCGACAATTAATTGTGATATATCAAATTTGGATTAATAGATTTTTTGGAGGAGTACCACGTTGTGGTATTCCTTTCCTGTTTTTATCCAACTTTGCAAGATGCCCACTTCCTCGAATCCGGCATGGCGAACCATGGCTATGCTGGCGGCGTTGTCTTCGGGCACATACACATACAACTGGCGCAAGCCGATGCCCTGGGCGGCGTAGGCGTTCACTATCTTCATCGTTTCGGCAGAAAGCCCTTGCCCCTGAAATTCCTTGCAGATATACACCCCCAGTTCGGCACGATTGTGAATGGGGTTGAAGTTGAGGAAATCCACCGTGCCCACGGTTTCGCCTGTGGCAGTGAGCGTGACCATAAGGCGGAGCTGCTTGTTGGCGTAGATGTCGTTGGCGCAGTTGGCGATGTAGAGCATCAGCGCCTCACGCGAATAGGGTGCCACGGTATCGCTCACCGTCCACAGCGAGGTATCGTTTTCCCACTTGTAGATGAGGTCGATGTCGGAGGGCTCCATCGCCCGAAGCGTAATTTTATCGTTGCTGAGCAGGTTTGCCATTTGCGTCAATTCATTTTTGGGGTAATCACAATGCCGCTTTCATTGGCGTAGATGTGAAAAAAGCGGTCTTTGGAGTGGTTGGCGGCTATGGTGTCCACGATTTGCTCATAACTGTGCGAGGCATCGTCGATAAGCACATTTGCCGCACCCGATTCGGGAATCTTGGTAGTGTAATCCTTGATACCCACAGCCTTTGCCACCGCATCGGGCTTGCTGCTGAGAATCACCCAGCCGGCACGGTCTTCAATCGGAGTGCTACTTTTGCCGAACAGGCGGCTAAACAGGCGGCGAGCCACAGCCAGTCCCTGACGCACCAGCACACCGAGTTTGATAAAAGGATAAACCACGGCGCGGAAGCGAGGGAAGTGCTTGCGGTAGAAGATGAGCATCGCCTCGTAGAACACCTTCACATAGCGCATCGAGTCTTTTTTGGTGCTTTCGCCCTTGTAGTGGAGCATGTTCACAGGCAAGTACCAGTTTTGGTAGCCCTCTTTCACCATGCGGTAGGAGAGGTCGATGTCTTCGCCATACATGAAGAAATCTTCGTCAAACCCACCTATCTTCTGAAGCAAATCGGTGCGGCAGAACATGTAGGCACCAGCCAAAATGTCGATGGCGTGGGGCTGAAACTCGTCGAGATAGCGAAGGTGGTATTTAGCGAAAGCCCGAGAATAGGGGAATAGTTTGGAAAGCCCGAAAATCTTGCAGAACGATACCCATGGAGTGGGGAAGGCGCGCTTTGATTCGGGCAGGAACTGGCCGTTGCCGTCAATCATGTGCAGCCCGATAGCACCACAGAGGGGGTGCTGCGCCATCCATTCGAGTGGCTTCTGCAGACATTCGGGGGTGATGATGGTGTCGGGGTTGAGAATGAGCGTGTAGGTGCCTTTCGCCTGCATAATGGCTTGGTTGTTGGCGCGGGCAAACCCCACATTCTCCTTGTTCTCAATAAAGGTGATACCGGGGAATTTCGGCTTAACGTATGGCATGGTGTCGTCGGCGGAATTGTTGTCAACCACGATGATTTCGCCCGACAATACCTTGAGCGCTTCCTGGGCTGAACGGATGGTCTGCTCAAGGAAGTGCTTCACACGAAAACTCACTATGACGATTGTTATGTCCAAAATTCAGCGATTTTTTATCTGAAAATCATACAAATTTACGAAATTTTTTGTGCATTTCACTAAAAGCACTAATTTTACTGCGTAAAAATAAAAAAATAGCAATTACAACTATCAAAACAACCGCATAAATGGGACTTGTAATAGGTATTGATGTGGGCGGAAGCACCACCAAGATTATTGGATTGGACAACGGCGTGGTTCAATCGCCGATGTATATCACCGCTGCCGACCCCATCACTTCTCTTTTTGGAGCATTTGGCAAATACGTTTACGACAATAGCATTTCGCTTTCAGATATTGAGCATGTGATGCTCACCGGCGTGGGCGCATCGGGCGTGACCACTCCGATTTACGGACTTCCCACGAGCCGCGCAGGCGAATTTGAATGTGATGGCTTGGGCGCGAAGTTTGCCGTCGATATTGATCCACTGATGGTGGTGTCGATGGGCACAGGCACCACGCTGGTGCAGGTGAATGGCGACGTGATTAGTCACGCTGGCGGTATCAGTATGGGCGGCGGCACCATGCAAGGTCTGTCGCGACTGCTGCTCAATGTGCGCAACATTCCCAACCTGCTTGAAATGGCGTCGCACGGCGATTTGTCGAAAGTGAACCTCCAAATCAAGGACATCAGCAAGGATGTGCTTGAAGGACTGCCCATGCACGCCACCGCATCGCTTTTCGGTAAGGCGGTGAACAATCAGGTGTCGAACGAAGACATTGCGAAGGGCATCATCGTGATGGTGCTCGAAACCATCGGCTCGGCTGCTGTGCTCTCCACCCTCAATAGCGGCATAAAGGATTTCTGCATGATTGGCAACCTCACCCGCATGGAAGAGTGCCGCGAGGTGTTCTCCGTGATGGAAGACCTCTACGGCGTGCGTTTCCACATCCCCGAAAACGCCGTGTTCCTCACTGCCCTCGGCGCCGCCCTCGCCTACACCAAAAACAAATTCCAACCTTTGTAAATAAAATAATTGCAGATTTAGAAACTCATAAAAAGGGTGTCTAAATCTGCGATTTTACTGTTTGTGGGCAGGTGTTTATTTTGAGGTTGGTTTGCCGTTGACACTCAAAATGCGTGCTTCTCCTTGTCCTGGTAGTGGCTGAAAAATCACCACCTCAACAGTTCTCTTGTTTTCGTTGATGCACTCATACTTATAGTTTGTTCCAGCCACAACTTGGCGTGAAACTTTTATGGGTTTAAGCTGTAAATCGCTGTGCGATTGCATCACTGTTTTAAAGAGAGAAAACTCCTCGTCGGTAATGGTTGTGCTTTTGTCGTATGCGCCAACTAATGTGTCAGCTTGTGTTAAAACTTTGTTACTGGAGCATGAAGCCATAAGAAGCCATAAAGAGTACAATGCTCATCAATACTGTTGTTTTTAATTTTGTCATCATTATTTCTCGTTTTTTTTAGTTTGAGTAAGATATTGCCTATTATTTGCCTATGGTATATCTGACACCAATATTTAGGTTGAAATTGAAAGGCTTTTCCTTATAGATTGTTTGAAGGTGAGAGTTGTCGTCGAAATAGTAGCTAATACCTGGTTCGGCATAGATTCCAACGTGTTCAAGCACATTCAATTGTAAGCCGGCTGCTAAATTGATTGACACTTGAATAGGTTTACTGTCAATATCAAGGGTCTCTGTCTTTTTCTGTGTGCTATTGATGGTGTATTTCTTAACAGTTGTTCCCGAAATACATTTCTCGGTGAGCACACCAGCCACTCCGTACATACTTATTCGTTTGAATGATAATATATTATATTTAACATCAACAGGGATTCCTATATAATTGAGCTTTTGCTCACCTGTGTAAAAGTTTTCTTTCGAACCTTCTCTCATATCTGATGATAGGCGCGTATATGTTAGTCCGCTTCCGATGCTTAATTTGGAATTAACAGCATAAGCCAATTTCATCCCTATGCGTACGGGAAGCTTATGCGCATATTTTGTTGTCACTTCCTTGCCTTTATTGAAAAGGTTGATGCCAAGCATAGGGTTGTCGGCCCAATCAGCTCCTTCGGGACCAGCAGTTACTGTGTATTCACCAATCGACGTTGTGGTCTTTGATGCACCGACAGCCCCCATTGCGCATGTGCTTATTGACCATCGTGATGGGACTGTGGAGTGCGAATGGTTCGTTCTCTCACCATTGTAGGCCACATAGCCGTCAAAAAGATTTTCACGCTTACTGTAATTTTCCTTTTCTTTGTCTTTATAGCTATTTTCGTTGGAGGGTTGTTGATTGTCAGCTGTTTGTGCCTTTTTAATTTCGCTGTTTTTTTCTGCGTGATTGCCGATTGAGGCATCTTCGGTGGAAGATGTGTTGGCAGAGCATTGCGAAGGTGTTGTGATGTGTGGGCAAGAAGTGGTGTTTGCGTCAAATTCGCAACTATTTGACTGTGCATTTTGAGCCAAGAGATTGCTGCTCTCATTAGTCTTATGGATGCCGCGTTCAGACAGGCGAATTGTTTGCTTGTTTGTGCGCGCTCCCGTAAATTTTAGAGTGTTGCCCTCTTTGTTGCCTATGGTATTTAGTACGGCATATCCCAGTAGTAGCACAATACTTGCTGCCACAACCGCCCTTTTGGCTGTGCGCCATATCTTATTGAAGAATGGTTGGGGTAGAGGCACTTGGCGTTCGCCCTTCATTTCTGCCATTTTTCTACTGACGTCTTCCCAAAGACCTTTAGGCTCTTGTATTTCGTAGTCGCTCATACGGTCGTGTATGTCGTTTTGCCAGTTCTTTTTCATATCAAATGGAATTAATGGATTGATATTGTGTGAGCTTTTTTGCCAGCAAAGCCTTTGCCTTGTGCAACTGTGATGCGGAAGTGTTTTCTGTGATTCCAAGCAGTTGGGCTATATCTTTGTGGTTTTTGTTGTCAATAACGTAGAGATTGAATACGGTGCGGTAGCCATAAGGCAACTCTCGAATGAACTGATGTATCGTTTCGGTAGGAATGTCTTCGGTATTGATGTCGTCATCGTTTGTGATATCAATATTGGGAGAGTCAATATCAACAAAGTTGTATTGCTGATTGCTACAGACAAACTTCAATGTCTCATTTAGCGTTATCTTTGTCATCCATGCTTTTAATGAACCTTCACCACGGAACTTGAAGCTGTTTAGAGAAGAGAAAATCTTTATGAATGCCTCTTGTAACACATCTTTGATATCATCATCGGATATGATGTAGCGAGAGCATAATGCCGAAAGGTATCGCACATACTTACGGTAAATCCATTCGTTGGCGGCAGGGTCGCCAACGATGGCCTTTTTGAGCCAGTGCTCTTCTTCTGTTTTCTCTCTTCTAAATGTTGTTCTGAGCATAATTTGGTCTTAACGCAGAGAACCAACGATGGGCAAAAGCCTAAACCATATTGGGTATAAGCTATTGCACCATCAATTGGGAGGTATGCTTATTTTGAGACTTCAACAGCTACCGTTGCAGTCTTTTTGTTCTTGTCTGTAATGGTGACAGTCGTTTTACCTGCTGCTACACCTTTAATAGTAATCTTTCCGCTGGAGATAGATGCTGTGGCAATTTTAGTGTTTGCGCTTACTACTGTATATGGAGTAGCGCCACCACTGACAGCTACTACGCATTCTTGTCCTACACTGATACTAACCGAAGTCTTGTCAACCACAATCCCTTTATCTACAATAACATTGAAGCTGTTTGACGCATTCTTAGAGTCGGTTACAGTTACTGTGGCTTTTCCTGTTGCAATACCGCTTACGGTTATTTTTGACTTGTTCACTGTTACCTTAGCAACATTTTCGTTGCTTGATTTGGCGGTGTAGGTTCCGGTGCCACCAGAAACTGTTACGTTTTGTGAATTGCCAACCGCTATTGCCACCGCAGAGGGGTTGAACTTGATGGTGGATAGCTTATTGTCGTCGGTGCAGGATGTGAATGTCATTGCGAATACAGCACAGACAATTAATGTTGCAAATTTAAATAATTTAATTGTGTTCATTTCTTTTTTCTGTTTTTTTATGTTCTACTTGTGCTCTATGAAATAATGATGCGTCCACCTTTAATCAGAGTGCAATTATAAATGTTGTAGAGTACTCTTAATATTTTTTGTTGCAGATGCTATTCACTTTTGCGTTCACCTATTTTATGATATAAGGCGAGACAAAGAGCGTATTTGATTGTCGGATGTAGTGGATATTGCAGGGTGCATTCTTAGTTTGAACTCAGCAGTCTTTTTGCCTGTGAATGATGTCCAGTTGATTTTGATTTTAACTTCTTTTGTGTGATTTTTCCACAGAGGATTGAGGTCGAAAGCTATGAGTGCATCTGCTAAATAGCCTTTGCAGTCGCCATTAGCGTTGTGCTTAAGGTCGAACTCATAGGAGTTGTCTGCGTTTACGCCACTTACAAGATTGATTGTGTGTTTGATGTGTCCTCCCCACAAAGTGCGTATGCGTAGCGTGAGGAATCCGTCTTCCGCCACGGTAACCCAGTCGCGAACAATTTCTATTGGGTCGTTGCCGAAAACCTTGTTGTCATCTTTGCCTAATGTGGCAACGGGTTGTTTGGTTCGGATACTGTCAATCCAATTCACAAACACATTGCGGGGTGACTTTGTGGCTGGAGATTCTACTGTGTAATTGACAAGTGCCCGCACATTTTTTTCTCCAAATGGTGATTCTTTCATGTTGGTGGGCACAAGTGAAGTTGAATCGTCGAGTTGCATAATGAATCCTTCAGAACCATTTGGATAAACTGTCACGAGAGCTGTGGGGCGTTTTACAATCTCATAGTTGTCGTCGTTGTTGCACGAGCTAAAAGTGAGTGTACAGGCAATAAGCCCTATCGTCAAAAATAAATTCATCGTAGTTTTCATATTGTTATTTTTTTATGTTTCTGCCCATTAAATCATGGCATTGCTCAAATCTTGCCTGAAAACAGTGTTTTTTTCTGCTTTTTTAGATTTTTTAAGAGTAAATTGAGATTTAAAGTGTTGATAAACAATTAGATGCTTGTTTGCTTAAAATGGTTTAAATCTGTATCAAAATAATAGAATTAAGGCAGGTCGTAGTGCTTTAGTAGTTGAGGCCGAAAGCCCAGAGGGGGATGATGTTGGCGTAGCCAAATTCTATATCGTCTTTTACGATATAGCCTTTGGCTGCGGTTTCAATTTGCTTTTGTCCCTTTTTCTTTCCTCCGATTTCAAATGTGGCTCCGTCTATTTCAAAGTCGGAAATCTTGCTGCACACCACATTGTAGTTCACTCGCATTTGATTCATGAAGAAAGTTTCCCTTAAATTGCCAATGTTGGCTTGTTCGGGAGCCAATGCGTAGATAAGGCTTGTGTTGTCGAGATACACCTTTTCCACTTTTCCAAGTCCACGAACGCCACTGGTGTTGTCGCGTAGTTGGGCTATGATTCCTGCTCGCTCCAAATAATAGAGGTGGTTAGGAATGTAGTTTCTACTAAGATTAGTGACATCAGCGAGTTTCTGATACACGGGCTTGAATGGCGTGCTTTTCGCTATCACCATCAGCAGCTGTTTCAACTTTCGCCCAGCCGCCACGCTGATATTTGCAAAATTAGGAATATCGGTTTCCATAGTTTGCGTGATAACCTGATTGAGTTCGATGTCGAAATCCACGTCTTTAGCAAAGGGGTAATAGCCTCGTTGCAGATAGTCTTTGAAAAGGGGGAGAGGGTGTGCCACTCCAGGAATTGTGGCTTTGTGGGTGAGAATGTCGCTCAACGAGAATACTGGCACTTCAATGCCATGGAAAAATGCGAGATATTCCCTGAACGACAGTCCTTGCATTTCATAGATGGGCACACGCCTGCTGAGGTCTGCCATGCCTTGGTAAATGTCGAGAATAGATGAACCGGAAATCACCACTTGCATATCGCTGTAAGTGTCGATGATTTCTTTCAATTCGCGCGACCATTCAGGGTACTTGTGTATTTCGTCGATAAACAGGTGCTTGCCATTCATTTTCGAGAATTGGTCAGCCACCTCAAGCAAGGTGTGGGTGGCAAAATACAGTTGGTCGGCTGATATGTACAGCGTTTCCGAAGCGTTGAGGTTCTGCTTGATGTATTGCAGAAGCATGGTGGATTTGCCCACACCGCGAGGTCCTACCAATCCGAGTGCGTGGCTATTCCAATGAATTTCGTTGTATTTGTAGCGAAGAAAATCGGTTGAGGTTTCTTCGAGTTTACGTTTGAAAAAACTGAATAATCTGTCCATACCATTTTATATTTGTGCAAATATACTAAAATTGCACTGAAAAAGTGCAGGAAATAGTGAAAATTGCACTAAAAAAATGCAGTTTTTGGCGAAAACTGCATTTTTTCGGTGCAACTTTGGTGGCTTTCGGGAGGAAGAATCTTTAGGAGCACTCGGAGTGAGGGCATAGAAAAATATATAGAAGTTGTCTCTGTGATTATTTAGTGATGACTGAAAAAATCCCGTAGGGATTAGATGTGTGTAGGCAGGTATGCAGCGAAGGTTATGCGAAATGAGCGAAGCGAAATGGAGCATAACCGAAGCGAAATGCCTGCAAATATCGCATAACAAATACGCATCCCAGCGGGATGCGATTTCGCATTCAATGGGCAATTTGATGTTGTCGCATTCCGCTGGAATGCACAATACTGACAAATCTATTGCAGGCATTTCGAAAAGATTCCATTTCGCTTCGCTCCATTACATCTTTTCTGCATACCTGCCTACACACATCAAATTCCTAACGGAATTTCGTTGCATCTTCTTTGAGACAGCATGTATATCATTCCCTATCCTATTTTGATGATATTTCTGTGCTCCTTTTATGGTTGGGGAGAATTTGGGTGGTCTGGTTGCTGCTGTTGGGATTTTTGGGCGGCGAGTTTCTTTTTGTAGTCTTCGAGGTATTTGCGTAGGCGCTTTTTGCGCTCACGCTCTTTTTTTGCTTTGCGTGCCTCGAAGGCTTCACGCTGATATTCAAGGAAATTATCTGCCATAATTTGTGGTGACTAAAGTAGGGATGTGGGGTTAGGATTTGTGAAAAGTGTCGCTGAAGAGGGTGCGGTTGAGGATGGAGCGGCCGAGGGTCAGTTCATCGGTGTATTCGATTTCGTTGCCCACGCTCACGCCTCGCGCCAGCATCGTGATTTTCACATCGGGGTAGGGGGCAAGACGGCGGAAGATGTAGAAGTTGGTGGTGTCGCCCTCCATTGTGGCGCTCAACGCCAATATCACCTCTTTCACTTCGCCCGATTTCACACGCTCTTCAAGCGATTCGATCTCGATGTCTTGCGGTCCGATGCCGTCCATCGGCGAGATAAGTCCGCCCAGCACATGATACAGGCCGTGGTGCTGATGCGTGTTTTCGATGCTCATCACGTCTTTCACATTCTCCACCACGCAGATGGTGGAGGCATCACGCAGCTGGTCGGCGCAGATAGGGCATACCTCGGTTTCGCTGATGTTGTGGCACACTTTGCAGTATTGAATTTCCTCCCTGAGCTTGATGATGGCTTCGCCAAACTGGCGTGCGTTTTGCTTGTCTTGCTTCAGCAGATGCAACACAAGGCGCAGAGCCGTTTTGCGACCGATGCCAGGGAGTTTGGCAAATTCGCTCACAGCGTTTTCCAGCAAAGAAGATGCAAATTCTTGTTCCATATTCATTAATAATGTGGTCAGGAATTATTTGCACAGTGCTTCGGCAAGCGCATCGAAAGCTGCCTCGTCGGAGGGCTTGTAAGCCGAGCGGATAGTCACCACAGGCTCCACGAGCGTGATATTCTTCATTTCGCTCAAAGTGGCCTTGATGGTCTTGGCTGCCGTAGGAGCCCAAGTGCCGTTTTCCACGATAGCCACCTTGCGGTTTTGGAAATTCTTGTGCTTCAAGCGCGAGAGGAATGATTCCATTGGGGTGAACACGCCGCCATCGTAGCTCGAAGCGGCAAGCAGCAGACGGTCGTAGCGGAACGCGTCTTCCACCGCCTCGGCAATGTCGTCGCGGGCAATGTCGCTCACGCTCACTTTCACGCCGTGCGCACGCAGTTTCTCAGCAAGGATTTCCACCGCCTTGAGTGTGTTGCCGTGAATGGAGGCTACTGCTATAAATATGCCTTTATCTTCGGGCTCGTAGCTGCTCCAAGTGTTATAGAGGTCGATATAGTATTTCAGATTTGAACTCAGCACCGGGCCGTGGAGTGGGGCAATCACCTTGATGTCGAGATTTGCCACCTTCTTCAGCAGAATTTGCACCGGTGCGCCATATTTTCCCACAATGTTGAAATAGTAGCGGCGCGCCTCGCAAGTCCAGTTGTCCTTATCGGCATCATACACGCCAAACTTACCGAAAGCGTCGGCACTGAACAGCACCTTATCGGCAGATTCGTATGCCACCATCGTTTCGGGCCAGTGCACCATAGGCGCAGTGAGGAAAGTGAGCGTGTGCTTGCCTAACTTCAATGTGTCGGCATCTTTTACCACCACTTTTCTGTCGTCGAAGTTGAAATCGCTGAAAAACTGGCTCAGGAAAGTGAACGTCTTGGCATTGCCCACCACTTTTGCCTCAGGGTAGGTTTCCATGAATTTTTTCACGCCTGCGCTATGGTCGGGCTCCACGTGCAGCACCACCAGATAACTTGGCTTTCTTCCTGCCAGTTCCCGATTCACGTTGTCCATCCATTCGTCGATTTTGCGTGCGTCAACTGCGTCCATTACCGCAATATCGTCATCGTCGATGAGGTAGGAATTGTAAGCCATGCCGTTTTCAAGCACATATTGGCTTTCAAAGAGTGTGAGGTCGGGGTCGTCAACACCGATGTATTTGATAGAATCTGAAATGAATTTTTCGGTCATCGTAGTGAGAATGAAAAAGTGTGATTATATATGTTTATTTTCGAATGCAAAGTTCTCCAAAAATATCAAAAAAAGCAAGTGGGTGGCGCATAAATCACGCCTCATTTCCGAAAAAGACAAGTAAGTGCTCATTCTTTAGCATTATTTAATTAACATATTCCCGATTTTTGTTTTGTGATGATACTTAAATTCATTAATTTTGCATATAGAAAACAAAGCTAAAAACAACTATATTTTTTAATCACTTTTTAAAGATTTCTTATTATGGGATTTTTAACTGACGAAAAACTCGTTATCGTAGGTGCCGGTGGTATGATCGGTTCAAACATGGTACAGAGCGTTTTGATGCTCGGCCTTACTCCAAACATCTGTCTTTATGATATCTATGAACCAGGTGTTCACGGTGTGTTCGATGAAATCCAACAATGCGCTTTCCCTGGTGCTAACATCACTTATGTGGCTCCTGCAGTGGAAGATATGGGTAACCCTGAAAAGGTTGCTGAAGCTGCTAAGAAGGCTTTCACTGGTGCTAAGTACATCATCTCTTCTGGTGGTGCTCCACGTAAGGACGGCATGACTCGTGAAGACTTGCTTAAGGGTAACTGCAAGATTGCTGCTGACTTCGGCGATAACATCAAGAAATACTGCCCAGACGTAAAGCACGTGGTTGTGATCTTCAACCCAGCTGACGTTACAGCTCTTACCGCTCTTATCCACTCTGGTTTGAAGCCAAACCAACTCACCTCACTCGCTGCTCTCGACTCAACTCGTTTGCAACAAGCTCTCGCACTTGAATTCGGTGTACAACAAGACAAGGTGACTGGCGCTAAGACTTACGGTGGCCACGGCGAACAAATGGCTGTATTCGCTTCTCAAGTTAAGGTTGACGGCAAGCCTCTCGCTGAAATGGGCTTGAGCGCTGAACGCTTCGCAGAAATCAAGCACCACACTATCCAAGGTGGTTCTAACATCATCAAGCTCCGTGGCCGCAGCTCATTCCAGAGCCCTGCTTACGTAGCTGTTAAGATGATTGAGGCTGCTATGGGTGGCGAAAAGTTCACTTTGCCAGCAGGTTGCTACGTGAACGACGAAAAGCTCGGTTTCAAGAACGTGATGATGGCTATGCCTACCACTATCGACGCAACTGGTGTTCACTACACTGAACCACAAGGTACTGAAGAAGAACTCGCTTCTCTCAAGGCTTCTTACGCACACCTCTGCAAGATGCGTGACGAAATCGTTGAACTCGGTATCGTTCCAGCTGTAGAAGATTGGAAGAAGGACAACGAAAACCTCTAATAAATTGCACTTTTTTTAGGCTACGAGCCTACGCAATTTTGATTGCTCTCCATTTTTGGAGAGCAATCTTTTTTTATGCGCACATATAAATACTGAAAATCTATTATGGTTCAGTGGATAAATGCTGGGGGGACTGAAACAAAAAACATAAAAAACATCCTTTTGGCGATGCCAGTGCTTCGCACCTGTCGTTAGTGCTGTGGCATGTCTGATTTCAAGCAGAGGCTTGAATCAGCCACACCACATCACCAACGCCGCCCTCTTACGAGGTCGGTGGCATCGCCAAAAGGATAAAAACCGCTCGCCTTCGGCGAAAAACCAATATTTAGAAATTAGATTATCCGAAAACGCAAATATAAAGATACCCGAATCCCTTTTGCCCTCGCAGATGCGATGATTTATGTCAGCCACAATAGGCGGGCGCATTATAACGTAGGGACATGCCTTTGGCATGTTTCCAATGCGCTGACACATTGCTGTTTGCATCGAAACATGCCAAAGGCATGTCCCTACGCTATGGCGTTTTGTGTTGTTGACATATAGCCTTCAGCCGATAAATCACAATTTTCAGGGGTTTTTCGCCGTGAAACGGCGAGTGGTTTTTATCCTTGGGGCAAAGTGGAAGGCCCTCGTAAGAGGGTGGCGGAGGGACTGTGTGGTTGGCGACATGGAAACTCGTTTCCAATGACGCAAAGCGCACAGTCGCTCCGCCAAATGCGAAGCATTCCACGTTGCTCTAAGGCTGTTTTTTATGTTTTTGTTTTTGATTCCATTCACGAGCCGGCAACAATGCCTAATCTATTCCCGGGAATTTTCTACCAGTGGAAAAATCTTTAGTGCTTTCTGATGTGGATTTTGGAGGTGGCGATGATGAGGGCGATGGTGAGGATGGCGCTGATGAATGCCAGCAATGGGAATTCGCCGGCTTGTGGCACACCGATTTTCTCAATGGCATTGGTTCCTATCACTTTTTGCTCGGTGAGGTAGGCGACGATCACCACCATACCGTTGTTAAGGGCGTGGGCAATGACAGGTAGCCACAGGCTTCTGCTCCACACAAACAGGTAACCGAGCCAGACACCCAAAAAGCAGCGAGGGAAGAATCCGAAAAATTGGAAGTGGAATGCGCTGAACAGTATGCCCACAAACCAAACGGACAAGTGGATGTTGAGCCCTTTCTTCTGCTCAAAAGCGCCGAGAATGGCACCCCTGAAAAATATCTCTTCGCCAAAACCAGTGAGCAAGCCCACCTCCAGCACTATCAGTATAGTGGTGAGCAGGTCGTTGCCTTGCAGGAGGAAGTTGGTTTCTTTCTGCGCTAAATCCTCTAAATTCTTTAATGTGTGGTAGAGCTGTTGCATGGAGTCGGGGAATGTGATATGCGCATTCCAGTCCACCAGCCAGTTGAGTGCGGGCAGACTCACCACATACACCGCCACCACCATGGCGATGCCTTTCCATGAGGGTGCCACATTCATTTTCAGCGGTTTCAGCACTTTACGATAGCAGAATTTCGATGTGACGACAGCCGCCAAACCGAAAACCACCAAGTTTTGAAACACCCCCATGAGCAGGGTGGCGTATTTGCTGCGTTCGCCATCGGTGGTGATGAGCGTTGCCAACAGTGAAAAAAGCGTGAGCCCCACGCTCATGGTGCCAAAGGCGATGAGAATCTTTGTAGATAAAGAGCGGATATATTGTTTTTCTGCCATATATATATCGATTTTTTGCTGTGTGAAAGTAATATACAAAATTAGTGAAAATGGCATAAAAATTCCTATTGAGGCGATAGAAAAATGAAAAATGTGATATATTTGCGATATGTTTTACGATTTAAAACCTTTCTTGTTATGAAAAGATTTGCAGTATTGATACTTGTGTTTTTTGCCATGTGCGGAGGATTTTTCTGTAATGCAGCTGTGGCTCAAACCGATAGTACGGCCACCGTGCGGCTCACCAAAGAGCAGAAGCGCGAGTTTAAGGCCTACACTGATTCTGTGCGATTTAATAAACTGATTGGCGCCATCAACGACCGCCACTTCCTGATGCAGGTTGACGGTGTGTACTTCGGCGGTGGCCCCACAGAGTATGGGCTGAGCACAGCCACCAATTTCATTTTGCTCCAGAACGATGGGGCGATTGTGCAAACGGCATTCAACAATGGTTCATTGGGCTTGAACGGCATGGGCGGATTCACCTGCTCTGGCCGTGTGGGCGATATAGATGTGGAGATTGACAAAAAAGGCAATGTGCACTTGAACTTCAATGTGCTTGGCTCATATTCCAACGTGAATGTGCAAATCACTATTCCTTACAATAGCGATAGTGCCACAGCCTACGTTACCCCCACATTCCACCGAGGCAGCCTCACTATGTATGGCGAAATCATGCCATTCAAAGACCCCTCCATCCGCATCGAAAAATAGCGAACAGAGGGTGGCGATGCTCTATTTCTCGGTGCTTGATGCCGACAGGGTTTCGCGATATTTCACAGGCGACATGCCCAGATGCTTTGTGACGTAACGGCTGAAATACGACAAAGAAGAGAAACACATGATTTCGGCTATTTGGGAAATCGACAATTTCGGATTATTGAGAAATTCTTTTATAATGGCAACAGTGTAGCGGTCGATGAGAAACGTTACGCTGTTGCCTGTTATTCGCTTGATGGTTTCGGTCAGATATTTTGGCGTGACGCTCAGTTGCTCTGCATAATATGCCACCTCGCGGTGCTGTCGGCTATTGCCTTTTTCAAGCATTTCCACAAGTCCCTTCACCACATACGCCTTGCGGTCGGTAGTAGATTTCGTGTCGTGAACGAGAGAATGGAAATAATATATATCGTAAATCATGGCCATGGCAAGGCTCCCGACTATTTCGGAATAGAACGCATGGCTGGTGTCGGCAGCCCTTTCCACCAAATTGGCAAAATCCTTTAGCAACTGGCGTGCGTGCTCTTCCGACAATGGTATCACAGGATTGTCGTAGAGGCTGATGCGCCCACTCACACCATAGTTGACCGACGGAAGCAGACTGTAGAGATACACGGTTTTCGCTGCCACAATCTCCACCTTTAAATCGCTGCTGGTTTCGCCAATCACCACATCTTCAGGGTGAGAAATCACCAGAGCATCGTGGCGGTGTATGTCAAAGCGATGCTTGTTGTAGGTGAAAGTGCCTGTTCCCGATGTGCAGACAACGTGAATGCAATAACCTTGAAGCGAACTGTCGGCTATGGTGCTGAAATCGGTTGAATATATGATTTTCACATCTTTATCCATATTGCAAATGTAGCAAAAAGAGTTGATACAAAGTTGCGATTTTTCGTATTTTTGTGAAAATATTGCCGTTTTCTGTGAAACTGTTTTTACCACTTTCGGCTGTAATTTTGCAGCAAAAAAAGAAGCGATGACGCAACACGATACGAAAAATCGGCAATGGCTCTTGATGTTGATACTGAGCGGACTGATGGGCTGCACCACATTATCGACCGACATCTATTTGCCAGCCATGCCAGCCATGGAAAAAGCGTTGGGAGGGAATGTGGAGTTCACAATCACAGGTTTTCTCATCGGCTTTGCTATTGCGCAGCTGATATGGGGACCCATCAGCGACCGTGTGGGCAGAAAAAAGCCCTTGTTTGTGGGTATGGCTATATTCACAGTCGGGTCGGTGGGGTGCGCCCTGTCAAATTCCATTACAGAAATTGTGGTTTGGCGAGTGTTTCAGGCCACTGGCGCTTGTGTGGGACCGATGCTCTCGCGCTCTATGGTGCGTGATTTATATGCGCGCACCGAGGCTGCAAGAATGTTGTCGGCACTGATGACGATTTTGGCGCTTGCCCCTATTGTCGCGCCACTTGCAGGCGGACTGCTACAAGACATGTGGTCGTGGCGAGCCATATTTTGGCTGATGGCGGCATTGAGCGCAATGCTCTTTGTGGCGGTGTTTTTCCTGCCCGAAACGCTACCAGAAGAAAAGCGCGCCAATGATTCCGTAATGCGAGAGTTGAATTGCTACTTGCGCCTTGCAGTCAACCGACCATATATGGCTTACACATTGAGTGTGGCGTTTTTCTATGTGGCGATATATGCGTTTATAGCTGGATCTCCATTTGTATATATCACTTATTTCCATGTCGATGCCCGATACTATGGGCTGCTTTTCGGGGTGAATATGATAGGAGTTTCGACCATCGGACTGTTTAATCGCCAACTCGTCACCCGATATTCACTCGACAAACTGCTCCTTTGCTCTACCGTCACAGCCATTTTGGGAGGTATCGGTCTTTTCCTGTCGGCTGTCACTGGGTGGGGAGGCATATTTGCTATCGTAGGTTTTGTGTTTGTGATATTCAGTATGAATGGCATTATTGCGTCGTGCACCAATGCTGCTGCTCTCGACGCTGTGCCCTCCAGCATGGTAGGCTCGGCGGCTGCACTCATGGGAGCTTTGCAATATGGAAGCGGCATCATATCGTCGCTGCTGCTTGCCGCATTTTCTACGGGCACACCCTTCACGATGGCATGGATAATGTTGCTTTTCGTGATTTTGAGTTGCTTGGCTATAATGTTGAATGTAAGAAAGGAAATCAAAATAGTAATCACAAAATCAATCAGACAGAAATGAAAAAAATGTTTATCGCAGCCCTTGTGCTGCTATTTGCCAATGTGTGTATCGCTCAGGAGAAAACGAATCAGTCTCCACTCGTCATTAAGGCGCAGGGGAGTTTTTTCTCAGGTGGCACAATCGTGAGAACTGGAGGCGTGTACGACAGGCACGACCAAACCAACCCAAAGGGGCAAACACTGCACGGCGACCATGCCTATGTGTGGTATCAAACCCCTATGGCGGCGGATTCCTATCCAATGGTGTTTCTGCACGGAGCAGGTCAGTCGGGGAAAACTTGGGAAACTACGCCCGACGGACGCGAGGGTTTCGCCACACTTTTTTTGCGCAAAGGCCACAGCACCTACATCGTGGACCAACCACGCCGTGGACGAGCTGGCAATGCTTCTGTTCCTGCCACAATTCAAGCCAAGCCCCAAGACCAGTATTGGTTTGAAAACTTCAGAATGGGGCATTGGCCAAGTCTTTACGAAGGTAGTCAATTTCCTGGCGATTCTGCCAGCCTTGAACAGTTTTTCCGCCAAATCACGCCCAACACAGGCGATTACGATTCGGAGGTGATAACAGAGGCAATGTCGGCAGTGTTTGGCAAGGTGGGCGACGGCATACTCGTAACCCATTCCCAAGGAGGCGGACCGGGTTGGCTGACAGCCATCAAGAGCGACCATGTGAGGGCGGTGGCATCATACGAACCCGGAAGTGATTTCGTTTTTCCCGAAGGTGAGGTGCCTGCTCCCATCAAGTGTAACGATTCGTACGGAGTGCTGGAGGCGCAGAGCATTTCGGCTAAGGATTTCGAACGCCTTACCCACATTCCAATTATTATATACTATGGCGACAACATTCCTGTGGAGCCGAGTCAAGATTGGGCACTTGACCATTGGCGCGTGAGGCTGGAAATGGCAAAGAAGTTTGTGGCGTGCATCAATCGCCATGGAGGCAGGGCGCAAGTGGTGGTCTTGCCAGAGATTGGCATCAAGGGCAATAGCCATTTCCTGTTTGCTGAGAAAAATAACGCAGTGCTTGCCGACTTGCTCCAAAAGTGGATAACGGAGGTGGTAGCAAAATAATGGCACTTTCTGCTAATATGGTAATTTTTGCCGTAATTCGGGTAAAAGATTTATGGTTGAAAACCAGTAGTTTTGCAATGTGATAATAAAAAAGGAAAAGATTATGAAAAAGATAAAATTGAGCAACGGCGTGGAAATGCCACAAATGGGATATGGTGTATATCAAGTATCGCCACAAGAGTGCGAACGCTGCGTGGTAGATGCCATAGGCGTGGGCTATCGCATGATCGACACCGCACAGGCTTACCACAATGAGGAGGCTGTGGGCAGCGCATGGAAAAAGAGCGGAGTGAGCCGCGACGAACTGTTTTTGGTTTCGAAGGTTTGGATTTCAAACTATGGCGACGGACAGACCATGAAAAGTATTGATGAGAGTCTGCGCAAGTTGCAGACCGACCACATCGACTTGATGCTACTGCACCAACCATTCTGCGACCGCTACGGAGCATATCGCGATTTGGAAAAAGCGTATAAGGCTGGAAAACTGCGTGCGATAGGTGTGAGTAATTTTTGCCCCGACCATTTGGTGGACCTTGCCGCAAATATGGAGATTGTGCCAATGATTAACCAGGTGGAAACACATGTGTTCAACCAGCAGCATAAGGCTCGCAAATTCATGAAGGAACTGGGCACCCAAATTATGTCGTGGGGACCATTGGCAGAAGGCCGAAACGGTCTGTTCACCAATCCTCTGCTCATACAGATTGGTGAGGAATATGGCAAGACTGCCGCACAGGTGGCACTGCGCTGGCTGTTGCAGAGCGGTGTGATTATCATTCCGAAAACCACCCACAAGGAGCGTATGGAAGAAAACTTGAATTTGTTCGACTTTGAGTTGTCGGCAGAAGATATGCAGGCGATTGCCACCCTCGACACTGGTCGAAGCCTATTCTTCAGCCATCACGACGGAAAAATGGCGAAGCAGTTTATGGAATGGCGAAGCCTCGTCAAACCAGCGGAATAACATCGCTCGGAGGCTATTCGCTGAACCGAAAGTGATTAGAAACGGAAGCTATCATCAACCTCAATATTTATTCTATCTCTGAACAGAAGGAACCAGTTTGTTTGATATTCAGAGTGTTATAGCGAAGGAACGAGTGCGCATCGTGATGATGTGCACTCGTGATTTTTTTTGATATGTGTGGGGGATTTTAATCGAATTTTTTGCGGCGGAAGATGAAGTTACGGCCGAGGTATTTTTCACGCACCACAGGATTGTCCGACAGTTCTTCGCTGGAGCCTTGGAAAAGGATTTTGCCCTCGAAAAGCAGGTAGGCACGGTCGGTGATACTGAGTGTTTCGGGCGCATTGTGGTCGGTGATCAGAATGCCGATATTCTTTTCCTTCAACTTATACACGATGCTCTGAATGTCTTCCACAGCGATAGGGTCAACACCGGCAAAAGGCTCATCAAGCATGATAAACTTGGGGTTGATGGCAAGGCAACGCGCAATTTCGCAACGGCGGCGCTCACCGCCCGAAAGACGATTACCCAGGTTTTTTCTCACCTTTTGCAAGTGGAACTCGTCGAGGAGCGATTCGAGTTTGTCGCGCTGGTATTCGGGCGTGGTGTTGGTCATTTCAAGCACAAGGCGAAGGTTGTCTTCCACCGTGAGGGTGCGGAACACCGACGCTTCCTGTGGCAGATAACCAATGCCCAACTTGGCACGCTTATACACAGGCAACTTAGTGATTTCCACATCGTAGAGGAATACACGACCCTCGTTTGGCGTGACCAGACCGGTGGTCATGTAGAAAGTGGTGGTTTTGCCGGCACCGTTCGGACCGAGCAGACCCACGATTTCCCCTTGTCGCACATTGATTGACACATGGTTGGCAACCACGCGTTGGCGATACTTCTTCACCAGATTGTCGGTGCTCAACACCAGTTCGCCAGCTTCACCAGCCCTGTTGAGCTCTGCAACTATGTCCTTGCTGCTTCGTTTTGGTGTAGCGGGTTTGCCAGCCTCGGCATTTTCTGTGTTGGTGGCATCGAGTTGTGCCTCGTTCTGCTGCTCTGCTGAAGTGTCGGCTGTTGGTGCTGTGGCTGGTTTTGATGTCTTATTCCAGGGAAATTTCATATTCGATTGATGTATTGTTTACTTATTTGGCGATAAGGCGACTTTTGATGTAGTCGGTGAGCAGGTTGATTGCCACCTCGTTGTGTCCGCCTTGTGGCACGATGATGTCGGCGTACTTCTTCGCAGGCTCGATGTGGAGGTTGTGCATAGGTTTCAGCACCTTCTCGTAGCGGTCAATCACCATTTTTGGGGTGCGTCCGCGCTCGATGCAGTCGCGAGAAATCACACGAATCAATCGCTCGTCGGCATCAGCGTCAACAAACACTTTGATGTCCATCATATTGCGGAGGCGTGGGTCGCTAAACACGAGAATGCCTTCAATAATCACCACCTCGTGAGGTCCCATCGGAATGGTTTCCTCCTGACGCGAGCAGGTGAGATATGAGTAAGTGGGCATTTCGATAGCCTTGCCTTCTTTCAGCATGGTAAGGTGCTTGTGAAGGAGCGTCCAGTCGAAAGCCGCTGGTTCGTCGAAGTTGATATTCTGACGTTCCTCAGCAGGGACGTGGCTTGAATCCTTATAGTAATTATCTTGGCTGATAATTCCCACTTCGCCCTTTGGAAGGCGTTGCATAATTTTTCTCACTACAGTTGTTTTGCCTGAACCGGTACCGCCGGCGATGCCAATGATAAACATAATATTAAAGCGTTGTTAAGTGATAATTCCGTTTAAGGAATGTATTGCCCCAAAACTGCTGCTTTGCGACAAAACATTTTACAAAGGTAACTTATTTCTCACAAATGAAAAAGAGGAAAAACATAAAAATGCTTATCCTCTTTTCTGTAGTTTAGAATTTTATTGCTTTTTCAGTTCTTCGTTAATCGCCCCGATGTAGTCGAGCAGTTCGTCGCGGCCCCGGCGGTCTTCGCTTGAGGTGATGAAGATGGGTGGCAGTTCCTCCCATTGCTCAAGAAGCGTTTTCTTGTACTCGTTCACGTTGCGAGTGCCGGCTTCACGGCCGAGTTTGTCCATTTTCGTGAACACGATGCTGAACGGAACACCGTTTTCGCCCAGCCATTCCATAAATTCGAGGTCGATTTTCTGTGGCTTGTGACGGCTGTCCACCAGCACGAAAAGGTTGGTCATCTGCTCACGCCCCAAAATGTAACTGCGAATGATTTTTGAGAGTTGTTCGCGGCTGTCCTTGCCACGGCGTGCGTAGCCATAGCCGGGAAGGTCGACGATGTACCACTCATCGTTGATGATGAAGTGGTTGATAAGCATCGTTTTACCAGGGGTTGACGATGTTTTAGCCAATCCGATGCGATTGGTGAGCATATTGATAAGGGAAGATTTGCCCACATTGGAGCGGCCGATAAAGGCGTATTCCGGTTTGAAGCCTTCGGGGCATTTCTTCACGTCGGTGTTGCTGATTTCAAATTCGGCAGACTTGATGTTCATATATTTAATGTGTGGATAATGATTTGACTGCAAAGGTAGTAAAAATCCGCCACACGCCCAAAAATGGGGTAGGGGCGTGTGGCGGTGTTGGTTATCGGGTGGGGGAGTGCTGCTATGCTATTCAAGCATGGCGAGGAACTCTTCTTCACCGATGATAGGAATGCCGAGTTTGCGTGCTTTTTCGAGTTTTGCAGGACCCATGTTCTCGCCAGCAAACACATAACTGGTGGCTGATGATATGCTGCTCACGTTCTTGCCGCCGTTCTGCTCAATCATCGCCTTGTATTCCTCGCGCGAATGCTTGGCAAACACGCCGCTGATTACTATTTTTTTGCCAGCGAGTTTGTCGGTGCGGTTGGCAAGTTCGGCTTCGCTGAGGCACAGTTGCACGCCAGCCTTACGCAGTCGTTCAATAATCTCACGGTTGCCCTCTGCGGCGAAATAACCCACGATTGACTCTGCGATTTTCGGACCGATTTCGGGGATTGATGCCAATTCCTCGGCGTTCATCGCCATCAGGCGGTCGATGGTGTGGACATTTCGTGCAAGCACTTTAGCGGTGGTCTCGCCCACGTATGGGATGCCGATGGCAAACAGCACACGCTCGAACGGCACTTCAAGTGATTTGCGTATGCCGCTGAGAATACGGTCCGATGCCTTGCGCTGGAAGTGCTCAAGGCGCATCAGGTCGTTGCCCGTGAGTGAATAGATGTCGGCAATGTTGTGCACCAGTCCGCTTTCATGGAGTTGCACAGCCACCTCTTCGCCAATGCCGTCGATGTTCATGGCATGGCGTGCTACGAAATGCTCGATGCGTCCTGTGATTTGCGGTTTGCAGCCGTATTTGTTGGGGCATACCCATGCTGCCTCGCCCTCGATGCGAGTGAGGGGAGTGCCACACACAGGACAGGTGCGCACAAACTCAATCGGGAGGCTGTCGGCTTTGCGGCGTTTCAGGTCCACGCCCACGATTTTAGGAATGATTTCGCCACCTTTTTCCACATACAGGTAGTCGCCTTCGTGAATGTCGAGTTGGCGAATGATGTCTTCGTTGTGCAGCGATGCACGCTTCACGATGGTGCCCGACAGCAGCACCGGATCAAGGTTGGCTACTGGCGTAATCACACCGGTGCGACCCACTTCAAAACTGATGAATTGCAGCGGCGAGCACTCGCGCTCTGGGGCGAATTTGTAGGCGATGGCCCATCGTGGCGATTTGGCGGTGCTGCCGAGGTTGAGCCACTGGCGAATGGAATTGAGTTTGAACACCAAACCATCGGTGGCAACTGGCAGATTCTTGCGCTGCACGTCCCATTGGTCGATGAAGTCTTTCACGGCATCAATCGAATCGAGAACCGAGTGATCAGCCACTTTGAATCCCCATTTCTTCAATGCCTCCATGCGCCCTGTGTGGGTGCTGAAGTCGTTTTCGCTAAATAGACCTGGTGCTGACGCTTCAAGTTGGTCGCCCAGCAGGAAATAGAAGTAGGCATCAAGTCCACGGCGCGCCACCTCGGCAGAATTTTGCATTTTCAATGTGCCGGCTGCGGCATTTCGTGGATTGGCAAACAGAGGCTCCTCGTTAAATTCGCGCTCTTTGTTGAGGCGTTCGAAACTTGCCCAAGGGAGCAGAATCTCGCCACGCACCTCAAACTTGTCGGGCCAGTCGCCGGGCTGGAGTTGCAGCGGCACACTCTTGATGGTGATGACATTGGCAGTGACATCGTCGCCACGCACACCGTCGCCACGCGTCACGGCACGCACAAGCCGTCCGTGCTCGTAGGTGCATGAAATGCTGGTGCCGTCGTACTTCATTTCGCCTACAATCTGCACAGGCTCGCCGCCCAAACCGTCTTTGGCACGGCGCAGAAAGTCCTGCACCTCCTCAATGGAATAGGAGTTGCCGAGACTCTGCATGGGGCGTTCGTGAAGCACTTGCTTGAACCCCTGGTTGATGTCGCTACCCACACGCTGCGTGGGCGAGAGCGGGTCGGCAAATTCGGGGTGCGCCTTTTCAAGGTCCTCCAGTTCGTGCATCTTGAAGTCGAACTCCATATCGCCGATGGTAGGCTGATTGAGCACATAGTAGTTATAGTTGTGGCGATTCAGTTCGTCGCGCAGCTGCTTGATTTTTGCTTCAATGTCGGTCATAGAAAAATATATTCTAATGTGGCGGTGGCAAAAAGCGTCATTGTGCCGACGCATTGTAAACATGCCCAAGGCATGTTACTACGTTCATGGCGTTGTCGCTCGTGGAAATTTTGCACCGTCCTTTTTTGTGATTTGACGGGTATTTCACCCATTTGTTCTTCTCACAAAAATAGACAAAAAAATGGAGCCACGCAAATGTGCCTCCATAATTTAATATCATGTGGGTGGGGGTTAGTCTTTTGCTTCCCAGCCGAGTGCTGATGCACCGAGGATTGCTGCGTCGGCATCTTTCATTTCGCTGAGGATAATCTTGGTCTTGCCCTTGAAGTTGCGGAGTATGTTACGGTCATAAGATTCTCTCACTGGCTTCATGATGAGTTCGCCACTCTTGGTTAAGCCACCGAAGAGAATGAATGCCTCTGGACTTGAGAATGTGCAGAAGTCGGCAAGTGCTTCACCGAGAATGTTGCCGGTGTATTCGAAAATTTCTTTAGCGAGGGCATCGTCTTGGATTGCGCAGTCGTACACATCTTTGGAAGTGATTTCGTCGATAGGAATTCTGCGAAGGAGAGAATCTTCTTTGCGGATTTCGAGGAATTCACGAGCGGTGCGAGCCACACCATTTGCAGAGCAGTATGCTTCCAGACAGCCGCAGCGACCGCAGCCACACATACGACCGTTGGTGCGCTTCATAATCACGTGACCGAGTTCGCCAGCGAAGCCGTCGTGACCGTAAACCATCTGACCGTTTACCACGATACCGCTACCCACACCTGTGCCGAGGGTGATCATGATAAAGTCCTTCATACCACGAGCAGCACCGTAGGTCATTTCGCCGATTGCTGCGGCATTGGCATCGTTGGTCACGATACATTGAATGCCGAACTTGTCGGTGATGAGTTGTGCCAGTGGAATTGGGCAAGGCCAAGGCAAGTTGGCGGTGTCTTCAATCATGCCGGTGTAGTAGCTGCTGTTAGGCGCGCCGATACCAATACCTTGCACTTTGCCCACTGCGTTGTTCTCTTCGAGAATGCGAGTGATGGCTTCGTACAATTCGTCGATATAATCGTTGATGTCGGAGTGTTTAGCTGTTTTGATAGAGCTGCTTGCGATTACATTACCGCGAGCGTCAACCAGGCCGAATGCGGTGTTAGTGCCACCCATGTCGATACCAATTACATAAGGTTTTGCCATGTCGTTGTAATTATATAATTAAGTTTATGATTTAATGAGTTGTTTAATATTACAAAGTTATTAATTTTTATTTAGATAATGGTGTGAAAATCACCTTTTTTTTACCTAATCCACTCCCCTTCGTCGCAAAATCGGGCATATCGCACCTGTCGATGGGATTTGGTTAGAAGGTCATGGAGAGGCGAGCGGAGATTTGGCGGCGAGTGAGGTAGTTTGGCACAGCGTATTGAATGTTGTGCACGTCGGTAATCCAGTAGTAGCTGCTCACGTTGGAAATGTCGAGGAGGTTGAACACGTCCACTCCCAGCCAAATGCTCTTGAATTTGCTTAAGAATCCGCTTGTTGGGCGGTTTTCGCGTCCCACGAGTTCGTAACTCAATCCCACATCAACGCGCTTGTAGGCAGGCTGACGGAAGAAGCCTTCCGAGCGTGTGCGGTTGGGCGCGGCGGTTGGCAAACCTGCGCTGATCACACCCTTGAGACTGAATTTCAGGCGTGGAATCTTTGGGAAATAGTCGGTGAAAAACAGCGAGAAACTGTATCGCTGATCGGTAGGCATTGGCACACTGATTCCTTTCTGGGTTTCGTTTGCCTTCATCAGTGAGAAGCAAACCCACGAGTCGGTGCCTTCCACAAACTGGCCGAAGAGTTTCATATCAATACCTGCGATGTAGCCCTTGCCGTCGTTGTTGCCGGCATACACCACTTTCAGGTTGTCCACCTCGTAGGAGTTGAGGTTGGCGAGATTCTTATAATAGAGTTCGGCGGTGAACTTAAACGGGCGGTTGATGGCACGGAAAGTGTAGTCGCCACCGATAATGATTTGCGTGCTTCGCTGCGACTTGATGTCGGGGTTGAGGGCGATGTAGCTGTTGCCCACCGAGTCAACCTTCTGAATGCGGTATTCCTTGTAGAAAGGCGCTTGATAATACACGCCGCCAGCCAAACGGAGCGTGAGGCGTGTGTTGCGTGCTGGCACATAGCCCACGCTGAAACGTGGCGAAATGAGCGTTTCCTTATTGAAATCCCAGTGCGACACTCTCACACCGGCGTTGACCGAAAGCACGCCATTGCCCATATACAGTTTGTAGGTGTCTTGCAAAAAGACTGCGAAGCGCGAGGTGTGAATGTCGTTTTTCGACGCCATGCTGTAAATCACATTCACCTCGCCGGGGTAGTGAGGGAGTGAATAGCCAGCAGAGTCGCGCCATTGCCACTCGCGACTGCGCTCGTAGATGTCGTCGCGGCGATAATTGAAGCCGTAGCTGAAATTGTTGTGGCTGATGGAGGTGTTGCCCTTCAAACCGATGCTCAGCACATTGATGCGAAGGCGGTTGCGAGCGTGCTCGTGATATTTGCCCACGCCGAGTTCGCCACGGTTGCCATCAGAGGAACCGCCAGCCTGGTCGAGCCAGTATTCGCCATGAATGTCGTAAGCCACCAGTTCGTTGGTCTGGTAAGCCGAGCCGATGAGCGAGAAACTGTTACCCTTGTTGGGCTTGAAGTCGAGCGACATGGCTCCGAAGAAAGTTTGGAACTTGTCGTGCTCCTGACCGTCGAAATACACGAGGAAAGTTTTGGCGTTGGTCGATGTACCGAAACTTGTCTCGCGGTTCTTGGGAATGAATTTGTAGTCGTTGAGCGCCACGTTGCCGAGAAACGACACCTTGAACTTATTGGAGGGTTTCAGCACAATGTGGGTTTGATAGTCGAAATATTGTGGGTCGTATTCGCCCTTGGTGTCGGTGCCACCGAGAAGCGAGGAATTGCGCTTGTAGCGCACACCGTGGAGCATGGAAAACTTTTTAGTGGAAGTGCCGAGCGCCAAACTTCCGCCTTGCATACTTGCAGAGAATGCGCCCTCAAATGCCTCTGGTTCCTTGTAGGTGATATCGAGTACCGACGACATTTTGTCGCTATATTCGGCGTTGAAGCCACCAGTGCTGAACGCCACCGAGCGCACCATATCGGGGTTGATGACGCTGAGGCCCTCTTGCTGACCCGAACTCACCAACTGTGGGCGATGCACCTCTATGCCGTTGATATACACGCTGTTCTCGTCGTAGCTGCCGCCACGCACCATGTATTGCGAACTCATCTCATTCTTGGAACTAACGCCAGCCTGTGTGGCGATAATGGCTTCCACGCTGTTGCCCGACGCATTGGGTGCCATGTGCATCGACTCAATATCGACACTTTGCAGCGTGTT
>OQVZ01000087.1_pt1 | contig 30542 bp, 20 predicted proteins | sample 1691571 | NCBI WGS metagenome assembly OQVZ01 (sample SAMN03418261, study PRJEB22391) | human gut metagenome | biome: human-gut; feature: organic feature; material: feces | host: Homo sapiens | place: Tanzania | collected 2013-01
ACTGCTTGCTGACGAAGTTGGTGTGCCATGTAGCGCGGAAGCCAGCGAAGTGAACGTCGACGAAGCCGTTGAGGATAGCCGACGGCGAGAATGCTATGGTAGCACTCTTGTATGTGTTCCATACAGCAGGACCGTCCCAGCTTTCCACACACTCCTTGAAGTTCTTCAGACGGTTGCGGCTCAGAGCGGCGTTGCCCTCAACAGAGAGCCAAGACAGCGGGCTCCAGCCTGCAGACACCTCAGCACCGAGACGGTAAGAGTCCTTGATGTTGCGTGTCAGCGACTCGCCGATGTCGCTCTTCTCGCCGGTCATCACGAACTGGTTGACGTACTTCATATAGTAGAAGTTGACACCGGCGAACCAGTTCTCGCCCTGATACTGATAGCCCCACTCCAAGTCGAGCAGACGCTCCGGCGACGGATTGCCGTAGCCGATATTGTCGGTGAAGTTGTTGCGCTCGGGCTCGCGGTTGGCGTAAGCGATAGAAGCGTAAGCCTTGTGTCCGTTTGCGTCGTAGCTGATGCCAGCCTTCGGGTTCACGAAGAAGTAGTTCTCGTTGATGTCGATGCTCTGGTTCTTGTAGTTGCCGTCGGCGCCCTGCTCGAAGTGGTCGTTGAGTCCGTCGGTGTTATAGTTTACGTAGCGCATCTGCATGTCGAGGAACCAGTTCCAGCCGCTGCCGAACTTGCGGTTAGCCTTGAAGAACCAGCTCCAGTCGTTCTTGTTGGCGTCCGAGTCGTAGTACTTGTATCTGCCGTCGGTGAAGTATTTCTTTTCAAGAGCCTCGTCAGCGATGTACGTCACCTTGCCCCAGTGGTTGCAACGGAAGAGCTGCATGCTGAAGCCGCCCATTACGTCCCACAGAGCGTCCTTGTAGTTGACGTTGTAGAGAGCGCCGTAGTTGTTCTGTGTAAGGCCCTTCTTGCGTATAGCGTCCGACTTTACGAGCTTCAGCTCGCCATTCTTCTCGTACATCTCGTTGATGCCGAACTTAGAAGCCAGCTTTGTGTCCTTCTTGAACTCGGTGTAGTAGCCGTAGCCGTATGTGTAGTGAGCCGTTACGGAGTGGCTCCAGCGCATGTCGGCAGGCTGCCAAGTGAAGTTAAGGATATTGTGGTTCTGCTCGAAGTTGTCGGTAGTCTGCTTCCAGTACGATCCGTCGCGCATCTTGTAGCGCTCAGTGGTGAGCGGCTTAGTAGGGTCGGCAGCCCAGTTGTCGTCCATCGGTATTACAAGCTCCTCGTAGAGCGAGTTGAACTTGCCCAGTCCGTGCTTCCACATATCCTTATAGTTGTTGATGCCCCACGCCTTGAGGTCGGTATCGCCGTCGTAGTTGCACGCCGCAACGCCGTTCCAAGCCTGACCCGTGTGCTCGAAGTTGCCGATGTTCTTATACGACAGCTTGAAGCGGTCGCCGAGCCAAGTCAGTCCGCCGTAGTAAGATCCAGAGCGTCCGCCTGTGCCGTGGATGTATCCATCGGTGTTGGTCTCGTGATAAGCGCCGTCGATGATGAAGTGGTCGGCAAGCAGACCTGTAGAGAAGTTGCCTCCGACGCGATAGGTGTTGAACGAGCCGTAAGAACCCGTCACCTCTACGGTAGGCTTAAGCGACGGAGCGGCTGTAGCGAGCGACACCGAACCGCCGAAGGCTCCGTCGCCGTTGGTAGACGCACCCACGCCACGCTGTATCTGCGCGCTGCCCATAAGAGCTGCGTAGCTGTTCATGTTAGCCCAGAACACGCACTGGTCTTCGGGCGAGTTGAGAGGCACACCGTCTACCGTGACGTTGATGCGGCTGTCGGCAGCGCCACGCATACGCATATAGACGGTGCCGGTGCCCACGCCGTTCTCGCTCCATGCGAGCACACCCGGTGTGCGGGCGAAGAGCATAGGCAGCTCCTTACCTGAAGAGGCAAAGCGCTCGAGCTCGGTCTTCTTGATGTTCTCTACTGCAAATGGTGAACTCTTCGGGGCTCTCACAGCCTTCACTACCACCTCGTTGAGGTTGTTCACACGGGTAGTGTCGAGCTTGGTCTGCTCGTCGGCGGCTTGCGAAGGGCAAGCACACGCTGCAGCCAAGGCTACTCCAATGAATTTCTTCATCTTTTAATTGTTTTAGTTATCCCTGAAAACCAAAGGATTAAAATAACACAAAAAGGGGACTTTTCATGTATGTACCTTATCGCTACGCCGGTATTATCCGGATCAGCTATGAGGGTATGCTCTCAGACGGAAATTGTCCGCCACCCCTTTGTCTACATTTTGTAGACTGGGTGCAAAGTTAACTATTTTTTGCATATCCAAACAATCCGTTTATATAATAAACCCTAAAAAATGAGCGCAGCAGTCGAAATATGAAAAATTTGTAGTAAGTTTGCATGTAATAAAGACCAGTCTGTAGCGACTGACGTGTCTTTACCACTAAAACATTTATATAATAAAGGACAAATGGGGCGTTTGAAACTCATTCTGGCTCTAATAAGCCACTATAAATATGCCATCACTATAATCATCGGTATTCTTACCGTAGGTTTCGTCGACGAGAACAGCTTTCTTCACCGCTTCCAGCTCGAAATGCAGATAAACGACCTGGAGGAGGAGATAGACAAGTACAACGCGCAGAACGAAAGCGACCTGAAAAAGCTTAAGGATATGCGAAAAGGTACGCAGGAGTTCCAGAAGATTGCTCGCGAACGCTACTTCATGAAAGCCGACGACGAGGACATCTATGTGCTCAGCGACGACCCCAAGCCCGAACAAGCTAAAGAAGAACAATAATGAAACAACTAAATACACTACAAAGCGCGCTCTTCCTCACGGGAGGCATACTGATGGTCATCGGAGCCGGATGCTTCGTGTTCATGTTCGCACAGCAGATTGTCTGCTGGATATACCTGCTGGGCGCACTGCTCTTCGCAGCAATGCAGGTGAACCAGGCGTATGAAGGACAGAACCCCACCATCAAGCGACTGAAGAAGATAATGACCTTCGCCGACATTTTCTTCGTGCTGGCAGGTCTGCTCATGGTAGACAGCGCAAACATGTGGCTCAGAGACTCGTTCTCCGACCCCGTGACATATTTCAACCTCATTTACAACAAGTGGGTGATGCTGCTGCTCGCAGCCGCCATCCTCGAGATGTACTCTATGCACCGCATCGCGTCGGAGCTGAAGAAGGAGGAAGCGAAGGAAGACGCCGAAGAGAAGCAGGAAGAGGCTTCCGCTACAGACAAAGAATAAAAGAAGACAACAAGAAACCAACATTTTTTTTAAAACCAAAGATGATGAAGAAGCTACTCTACGCTTTACTCGGTATAATAACACTGGCATCGTGCTCCAGCTCGTACAACATTCAGGGATCGTCGAACGTGTCTACGCTCGACGGACGCATGCTCTACCTGAAGGTGCTTAGCAACAACGACTTCAAGAAGATTGACTCGTGCGACGTGGTACACGGCCAGTTCCAGTTCTGCGGAACGTTCGACACGGTGCGTCTCGCCAATATCTTCATGGACGACGAGAGCATACTGCCGCTCGTGATAGAAAGTGGCGACATCACCATCAAGCTCGACAACACCCAGCAGATCGTTAGCGGCACTCCGCTCAACGACGAGCTGTTCAAGTTCTTCAACAAGTACAACCAACTGAAGAACCAGGAGGCAGAACTGCTGCACACGCACGACCGCGCCATAATGGACGGAAGCGACATGGACGCCGTGACACGCAAACTCAACGCCGAGGCAATGCGACTCACCGCTGAGGAGGACAAGCTCGTCACAACGTTCGTCACCGATAACTTCGACAATGTGCTCGGACCGGGCGTGTTCTTCATGATGACTATCGGCTACCGCTACCCCGAACTCTCACCGTGGATAGAGGACATCATGAGCAAGGCTACAGACAAGTTCAAGAACGACCCGTACGTGAAGGACTTCTACCAGAAGGCGCTGGAGAACCAGGCTATCATGAACGGCATGAAGGACATGAACACAGCGCCTGCCGGCGCAGCGCCCGCACAGCCGATGCCCGACGGACCGACGCCTAACGAACTGGCGCAGCCTGCCGACGCCGAGTAACGGCGATGAACAAGATAAATAACTATCATCCAAGATATATGAAGACATTAGTATTTGGTGGTAAGCTGGTCAACGAGGGAGCTACTCGCGTAGCATCCGTCGTTGTCGACGGCGACACCATTACAGACATTATAGAAGGTACAGAAACACCTCGTGGCGACTACGACAATATCGTGGATGCCACGGGGTGTTTTATTATGCCTGGAGTTATCGACTGCCACGTTCACTTCCGCGACCCCGGTCTTACAGAGAAGGCGGACATGGAGACAGAGAGCCGCGCTGCGGCTTACGGCGGAGTGACAACCTACTTCGACATGCCGAACACGAAGCCGCAGACCACGACACTCGAAGCACTCAACGCAAAGATGAACGACGCCCGAAACAAGTCGCACGTCAACTACGGCTTCTTCATCGGAGCCACCAACGACAACATCGACTGCGTGACTGCCATCGACCCGCACCTCGTGCCAGGCATCAAGCTGTTCATGGGTTCGTCTACGGGCAATATGCTCGTAGACCGTCAGGATGTGCTGCACGAACTCTTCGAGAAGGCGAAACTGCCTATCATGGCTCACTGCGAGGACACCGACATCATCAACCGCAACATGAAGCGTGCGCAGGAGCAGTACGGCGACGACCCTGCCGTTGAGCATCATCCTGAGATTCGCTCGGAGGAAGCCTGCTACGAGTCGACAAAGCGCGCCGTAGCTCTGGCAGAAGAAACCGGCGCTCGTCTGCACGTGGCTCACATGACCACGCAGCGCGAACTGCAGCTGTTCGGCACTTCGCCACGCATCACGGCTGAAGCTGTGATAGCCCACCTCGTATTCACGCAGGACGACTATGCGCGTCTCGGAACTCGCATCAAGTGCAATCCTGCTATCAAGACTGCGACCGACCGCGACGCTCTACGCCACGCTCTCACCGACGGACGCATCACAACCATCGGCACCGACCACGCTCCGCATCTGCTCAAGGACAAGGAGGGCGGCTGCGCACGCGCCGCTTCGGGTATGCCTATGGTGCAGTTCTCGCTCGTTACGATGCTCGAACTCGTCGACAAGGGCGTGCTCAGCATGGAGCGTCTCGTGGAGCTAATGGCGCACAACCCCGCAAAGCTCTTCGAAGTGTCGAAGCGAGGCTTTGTGCGTAAGGGTTACAAGGCCGACCTCGTAATCGTAAGACCCGACGCTCCGTGGACCGTTACCAAGGAGACTATACAGAGCAAGTGCGGATGGAGCCCGATGGAGGGTCACACCTACCAGTGGCAGGTGCGCACTACGATGTGCAACGGACACATTATATATAATAACTGGGCGTTCGACTCGGCGAGTCGCGGTGAGGCTGTGCGCTTCAGAGAGTAGGCTCAAGCAGGGTTTATACAAATAGAAAAACAATTCAGGTAACTAACGATGTTGAAATACACCGACTACAACATCTCTACGCTACGCCCGTACATCAACTGGATATACTTCTTCTTCGCCTGGGGACTGTCGGGCAAGCCGCAGGAGGCGAAGGACAAGATGCGGGCGGAGGCAGAACAGATGCTCGACCGCTTGGAGAAGCGCTACAGAACACACGCTGCTTTCGGGTTGTTCGACGCCAACAGCGACGGCGACGATATCCTTATCGGCGATGTGCGCATGCCTATGCTGCGCCAACAGCACCCCACTCGTGAGGGCGAACCGAACCTTTCGCTCGCCGACTTCATACGTCCGCTGTCTTCGGGCGTGAAAGACCACATCGGAGTGTTCGCCACAACGGTCGACTTGGCGTTGGAGCACGACTTTCTTGCCGACGACTACCAGCGTATGCTGGCACAGACGCTCGCCGACCGACTCGCTGAAGCCACAGCTGAGGTGCTTCACATGGAGGTGAGGCGCTCGATTTGGGGATATACGCCCGACGAGAAGCTGTCGGTAGCCGAACTCCTGCGCGAGGACTTCCAAGGCATTCGTCCGGCTGTGGGCTATCCGTCGATGCCAGACACAAGCGTCAACTTCATCATCGACCGGCTTATCGACCTCAAGCAGATTGGCATCCGGCTCACAGAGAGTGGCGCCATGAAGCCTCATGCGTCGGTTTCTGGACTGATGTTCGCACACCCGAAGGCGCACTACTTCGAGCTTGGACGCATCGGCGAAGACCAACTGCGCGATTATGCCCGCCGACGCGGACTGCCCGTCGAACTGATTCGCCGGTTCTTGAAGTAGAATGCAGGACAACGGTTCGGTCCGAACTGTTATAAATTCAATAGAAACGTTTGCGGGTTCAATAGTAACGAAGCAATCGAAAGTAAAGTTTAAAACAATGATAGCAAGAATATCAATACTCATACTGCTGCTCACGCTGCTGCCCGACCTGTACATCTACATGCGCTATCTGCGCCAACGCAGAGACATAACGCTGTGGATGCGCCTGTTGTGGTGGGTGCCGGGAGCCGCTATGCTTGCATGCACAGCTGCCTACTCTATGATGCGCAACTTCGCGCCGTACAACCTCACACCCTTCAACGTGTATCTGTTCATGATAGGTCTGCTCATCGTGCCGAAGGTGATTTTCACTCTGGCTTCGCTTGCAGGCATGGCTGTGAAGCGACTGCTGAAGCAGCGCAAGAACTGGGGCAACCACACAGGACTGGTGCTTGTCCTCGGTTGGTTATACGTGTTGTTCATGGGAACGATGGTCGGACCCGACCAGCTGCACGTGAAGCGCGTCACACTCGAGTTCGACAACCTGCCGCAAGCCTTCGACGGCTACCGCATAGTGCAGATCTCGGACATGCACCTCGGCTCGATGAAGCAGGAGTTCGCACGGCGCATAGTGGCGCAGGTGAACGATCTGCATCCCGATGCGCTGCTCTTCACGGGCGACTTGCTCAACATGCGTCCGCAGGAGGCTGTTAGCTTCACGGCCACGCTGATACATCTGCATCCTGTCGACGGAATCTTCTCAGTTCTCGGCAACCACGACTACGCCGACTACGTGAAGACTGCCACCGCAGAGCAGAGAAGTGAAATGGAACGCCTGACGCGCTCGCTGGAAGGCTCGATGAATTGGGACCTACTGCTCAACGAACGCCGCATACTGCGCCGCGGAGCCGACTCTATAGTGATAGCAGGAACGGAGAACGACGGACGCCCGCCGTTCCCGGCGAAGGCTGATTACCGTAAGGCGCTGCACGGCATATCGCCGAAGTCGTTCGTCATCATGATGCAGCACGACCCGTCGGCTTGGCGCCGACACATTCTGCCGCAGTACAACGCGCAACTTACGCTGAGCGGACACACGCACGGCGGACAGCTCTCGTTGTTCGGCTGGCGACCAACAAGCATCGTGAACACAGAAGATGCCGGACTCTACAAAGAGGGCAACCGCTATCTGTATGTGTCTACAGGCGTTGGCGCCTTCATACCGTTCCGCTTCCACATGAAGCCGGAGATTGTAGAAATCACGTTAAAAGTAAAAAGGTAAAAAAGGAAAAAAGTAAAAAAGTAAAAAGCAATGAAATATCTCTATCGTACATACCAACTCCTGATAGCTCTCCCCCTGATAGCTATCTACACCGTCATAACATGTCTGATGGTGATAATAGGCTGCACATTGGGCAACGGCCACTTCTGGGGCTACTATCCCGGCAAGTGGTGGGCACAGTTCATCATACGCATACTCATGTTGCCGGTGAAGGTAGAAGGACGCGAGAATCTTGTGAAAGGACAGTCGTACGTGTTCGTCGCAAACCATCAGGGAGCGTTCGACATCTTCCTCATCTACGGCTTCCTGTGCCGCAACTTCAAGTGGATGATGAAGCGCCAGCTACGCCAGATGCCGTTCGTGGGCAAGGCGTGCGAGGCTGCTCACCACATCTTCGTAGACAAGCGCGGCGCAAGCAAGATACGCGCCACATACGACAGCGCACGACAGACGCTGCAGGGCGGCATGTCGCTCGTTGTATTCCCCGAGGGAGCACGCTCGTTCACCGGACACATGGGCGTATTCAAGCGCGGCGCGTTCATGCTCGCCGACGACATCGAGCTGCCCGTAGTGCCGCTCACCATCAACGGCTCGTTCGACATCATGCCACGCACACGCGACATGAAGTGGGTGATATGGCATCCGCTGCGCCTCACCATCCACAAGCCGATACAGCCTATTGGCAAGGGAACCGACAACATCAAGTATCTTGAAGAAGAGAGCTACAAGGTTGTAATGGCAGGACTCGAGGAGAAATATCAGGGTTTTGTAGAGAATCCCGACCAGTAAGACGCATAAAAACACGTTTTTTAACGCAACAAGCGCACTTGTGTCGAATACATTTCGTACATTTGCATTTTAGTTGACCAGTTGACAAGTAAACGAGTTACAAGTAGACGAGTTACGAGTTGACAATGTAAAACCATTTCAACAACAAGACTATGAACAAAAGCGACAGTATCGTAATCATACCGACATATAACGAGAAGGAGAACATCGAGAAGATAATACGCGCGGTGTTCGCACTTGAGAAGTGTTTCCACATTCTTGTAATCGACGACGGCAGTCCCGACGGCACCGCAGCCATCGTGAAGCGCCTCATCAGCGACGAGTTCGCCGACCGCCTCTTCATCCTCGAGCGCAGCGGCAAGCTGGGCCTCGGCACAGCCTACATCACGGGCTTCAAGTGGGCTCTTGAGCACAGCTACGACTACATCTTCGAGATGGACGCCGACTTCTCTCACGACCCCAACGACCTGCCGCGCCTCTACAGCGCTTGTCACGACGAGGGCTACGACGTGGCTATCGGTTCACGCTACGTGAGCGGCGTGAACGTTGTCAACTGGCCTATCGGTCGCGTGCTTATGAGCTACTTCGCTTCGAAGTACGTGCGTATGGTTACGGGCTTTAAGGTGCACGACACCACGGCCGGCTTCAAGTGCTACCGCCGCTGCGTGCTCTCGTCTATCGACCTCGACAAGATTCGTTTCAAGGGCTACGCCTTCCAGATAGAGATGAAGTTCACGGCGTACAAGATGGGCTACAAGATAAAGGAAGTGCCGGTTATCTTCGTCAACCGTCGCGAGGGCGTGAGCAAGATGAGCGGCGGCATCTTCGGCGAAGCGTTCTTCGGCGTGATGCGACTCAGATGGGACGGCTGGTTCAGAAAGTATCCTGAGGCGAAACACTAAACCACCCACCCTATTCCTATGGAAATAAGAGAAATCAGTAATGTATATACAGCCCTGCCTCAGTGCGGGGCTTTTTTGAAAGCTATAAGCGACGAGTCGGTGAGGCATGTATTCCTTAGTGGACTACTTGCCTCATCGGCTCCTGTGTTTTTCTCAGCCGTAGCCGAACGAGTCAACGGGAAGAAAAACTCAAAACTCAAGACTCAAAATTGCGACGCTCCATCGCAAAAACTCAACATTCAACATTCAACATTCAACACTCTTACTGCCGTTTTCGTTCTGCAAGACAACGAGGAGGCAGGCTACTTCTACCACGACCTCACGCAGATACTCGGCACCGAGAACGTGCTGTTCTTCCCGTCGTCGTACCGTCGTGCGGTGAAGTACGGACAGCGCGACGCCGCCAACGAGATATTGCGCACCGAGACGCTGAGCCGGCTCTCGGCACAGACAGCCGGCGACGCCTTGTATGTCGTCACCTGTCCCGAGGCGCTCAGCGAACTTGTGGTGTCGAAGCGCCGCCTCGACGAGCGCACCATCAACATTGCCGTGGGCGACATCGTCGACTTTGCCGACCTTGGACGCAAGATGCGCGAGTTCGGCTTCAAGGAGGTCGACTATGTGTACGAGCCGGGGCAGTTCGCCATGCGCGGAAGCATCATCGACGTCTACTCTTACTCGTCGGAGCTGCCGTTCCGCATCGACTTCTTCGGCGACGAAGTAGACACCATACGCACGTTCGAGGTGGCAGACCAGCTCTCGAAGGACTCGAAACAGCAGGTGCGCATCGTGCCCGAACTGGCGCAGCTCACAGAAGAAAAGCAACCGTTCACGTCGCTTCTGCCCAAAGACGCTCTGCTCGTGATGAAAGACCGTCTCTACCTTTGTTCTACCATCGAGAAGATATACAACGACGGCTTCTCGCAGCAGGCCATGACCGAGCGCTTGGAGGGAGCTACGGAGGTGGAGCAACAGCAGATAATGCGCGACATGCGCAAGGAGAACAACCTCGTGTCGCCGTCTAAATTCCGCGAGGAGATATGCCGCTTCCGTCTCGTCGAGTTCGGCGCACAGCCTTCAGGCACGCCGCAGGTATCCATCGAGTTCCACATCTCGCCGCAGCCGCTTTTCCACAAGAACTTCAGTCTGCTCACTCAGACGCTCGACGACTATCTCTTGCAGGGCTACCGGCTCTACATCCTCGCCGACTCGGAGAAGCAGACGCAGCGCCTGCGCGATATTTTCGATAGCGAGGAGTTGCAGCAGATGCGCAGAAACAAGGAGCACTCTCATCTCTCAGCTCTCAACTCTCAATCTGCAAATCATAACTCTCAACTCCCAACTCTCAACTCTCAACTAAATAACTCCTCATCGGCAGAGCCGACAACTCAACATTCAACATTCAACACTCAACATTCAACACTCCCCTTCACCCCCGTCAACCGCACTCTGCACGAAGGTTTCGCCGACAACGATCTGCGTCTGTGCTTCTTCACCGACCATCAGATATTCGACCGTTTCCACAAGTACAACCTTAAGTCGGACGCAGCCCGCACGGGCAAGATGGCGCTCACGATGAAGGAGCTGCAGGAGATGGAACCGGGCGACTTCATCGTGCACGTCGACTTCGGCATCGGCAAGTTCGGCGGCTTGGTGCGTGTGCCTGTGGGCGACTCCTATCAGGAGATGATACGCCTCTACTATCAGCGCGGCGACATCGTCGACGTGTCTATCCACTCGCTCTACAAGATATCTAAGTACAAGCGCAGCGACACCGGCGAACCGCCACGACTCAGCACACTCGGCACCGGCGCTTGGGAGAAACTGAAGGAGCGCACGAAGAAGCGCATCAAGGACATTGCGCGCGACCTCATCAAGCTCTACGCCAAGCGTCGCCACGAGAAAGGCTTCGCCTATTCTGCCGACTCTTACCTGCAGAACGAGCTTGAGGCGTCGTTCCTCTACGAGGACACGCCCGACCAGCAGCGCGCTACGCACGACGTGAAAGCCGACATGGAGTCAGCCCGACCGATGGACCGCCTTGTGTGTGGCGATGTTGGCTTCGGCAAGACCGAAGTGGCGATACGCGCGGCGTTCAAGGCGGCGTGCGACTCGAAGCAGGTGGCGGTGCTCGTGCCTACAACGGTGCTCGCCTTCCAGCATTACAAGACTTTCTCAGACCGTCTGAAGAACATGCCTGTGCGTGTCGACTATCTCTCGCGTGCCCGCACGGCGAAGCAGACACGCGAGGTGCTTGCCGACCTTAAGGCGGGCAAGATAGACATACTCGTTGGCACGCACAAGCTGATAGGAAAGACTGTGGAGTGGCACGATCTCGGACTGCTCATCATCGACGAGGAGCAGAAGTTCGGCGTGTCAACGAAGGAGAAGCTGCGCAAGCTGAAGACCAATGTCGACACGCTCACGATGTCGGCTACGCCTATACCGCGCACGCTGCAGTTCTCGCTGATGGGTGCTCGCGACATGAGCATCATGCGCACGCCGCCGCCCAACCGCTACCCCGTGCAAACGGAGCTGGGCGTGTACGGACATGAGATAATAGCCGACGCCATCAACTTCGAGATGTCGCGCAACGGACAGGTGTTCTTCGTGAACGACCGCATCAGCAACCTGCCCGAGATTGCTGCGCTCATAAAGAAATACGTGCCCGACGCGCGTGTGGCTATCGGACACGGACAGATGTCGCCCGAGGAGCTTGAAAAGATTCTTATCGGCTTCATGAACTACGACTACGACGTGCTGCTCTCTACGACCATCGTCGAGAACGGCATCGACATAAGCAACGCCAACACCATAATCATCAACGACGCCCACCGCTTCGGACTCTCCGACCTCCACCAGATGCGCGGTCGTGTGGGTCGTTCCAACCGCAAGGCGTTCTGCTACCTGCTTGCACCGCCTAAGTCGGTGCTCACGCCCGAGGCACGACGCCGCCTTGAGGCTTTGGAGAACTTCTCCGAACTGGGCAGCGGCTTCAACCTTGCCATGCAAGACCTCGACATCCGCGGTGCGGGCAACCTGCTTGGCGCCGAGCAGAGCGGATTCATGGAGGACCTTGGCTACGAGACTTATCAGAAGATTCTCAACCAGGCAGTCACCGAACTGAAGAACGACGAGTTCGCCGATATGTATGCCGAGGAGATGGCTGCTGGCAACCATCTCACGGGCGACGCTTTCGTGGAGGACTGCGCCGTGGAGAGCGACCTCGAGATGTACTTCCCCGACAATTACGTGCCGGGAAGCGCGGAGCGTATGCTGCTCTACCGCGAACTCGACAACATCAGCGATGACGATGCGCTCGACGCCTACCGCCAGCGACTCATCGACCGCTTCGGCGCTATGCCTCACGAGGGCGAAGAGCTGCTGCAGGTGGTGCCGCTGCGCCGCTACGGCAAGAGTCTCGGCTGCGAGAAGATTATTCTGAAGCAGGGCCGCATGCAGATGCAGTTCGTGAGCAACCCCAACTCTGCCTACTACAAGAGTGCTACATTTGGCAAGGTTCTCAACTACATCGCTGCCAACGCACGCCGCTGCACGCTTAAGGAGGCGAGGGGCAAGCGCTACATGGTAGTGAGCGGTGTGCCTACCGTGAGCGAAGCGGTGAAAGTGCTTTTAAAAGTAAAAGGGTAAAAAGTAAAAAGTAAAAAGGGATTTTAAAAGTAAAAAAGTAAAAGCGTCACTACTTGGCTTTTGCCATAGTAGGTGACGCTTTTACGTTTATATAAAATACTCTCACGTTGCGCTTTAATGCGCTATGTATTTGCGCTTGTTCTGTATGTATATGCCCTTTTCGGGCTTCGAAATCTTCACACCCGAAACGCTATACACGTCAGCGCTCTTCGGGTCATCCGTAGTTACGCTTTCGATACCGGTCGTTGTGTTATAGAAGTCGTCTTGGGTGAATATCAATTCGCCGTTGTCGTAACATTCTACCATATAGTCTTCCAAGATATATGGCGGCGCCAATTCGATTCCCATTTCCGGTATAATCTCAAATGCGTTTCTGCAGCCTATGCCTTCAACCCAAACGTAGCCATTCAGCACAAGGCGTCTGTATGTGCGGTTTTTCGCCTCAAACGTTTCTTCCTCTGTAACTACAAATTCAGGATAGCTGGAAACGCAATCGCCTTCATGCAGACTGAAATCAAGATACAAAACATCTCCTTCTTCGTGGTAGCTGTACACCTTACGATCTTTTTCTATTGCAGCGAAGTACGTACATCTTCTTTCTCCCGACGGAACATCCTGGGTATACTCCCTGCACATCTTCTTGTATGCGACACCGTTTATAACACTGTCGCCCACCACCTTTATGGTGTATGTCCATTCTCCGTTCGGATCCCAATCTACATCCGACAATGCCACCCTACGAAAACAATGCCATTCCTTGCCGTCGGTCAGCATCGGACGGTACTCTTGTGCTTCTGCAAATGAAACCAAAAGCAAAAACATTATTGTTAAAACTTTTCTCATACCTATATGTTTTTATTATTATTTATTTTCTTAATTGTATAGAATCAGTAAGTTTTCCGTTAACAAACATAGATACAATATGAACTCCGTTTTTAAATTCTGAGGCATCGTCTGTTATTGACGAATTCTCCTTTGATATCGTATATGTTTTCTCCTTATCGCCATTTGTATTCGATATTATTACATTGGCGGTCTGAATATTGTCTGCTAATTGAGTGCTTATTAGAAGTTGATTATTATTATCAAAAGCACCATATATTATTTTATCTTTTACATCCCTTATGCTTGAAACATTATAAATTTTTGGAATAAAGTTTTGCTTTGTTATACAAATTGTAAGATCTGTATTAACTGCAAAATCAGACACTTCACTAACATTTTTGTAGACTTTGTAGCATGAAACGCCATCATCCTTACTACTCATAATACAGATATTACAACTATCTACGCCTGTATAAACAGATACACTATGAGGTGTCCTCTTAATTATACTTTTATCAAAGTTTTGTGGCGTAGTTGTGTATATAGGCATTTCTGCATCTCCTATAGGATTTAGTGAAAATTGTAACCATCTGGAAGCGGTATACCTATCACTTACCCTTGAATGCTTAGCATAAGCAACAACTTTTCCAAAATTCTTATCCTTTAAAGTATTATCAAATAAATATTTATAGAACGCCTGTTCATATTCAGAAGATGTTCCTAATATATATGCACTATGTACACCCCAACCAAAACGTGAACTACCAAGATAAGCGACAACTCCACTATTTGGATTTCTTATAAAGGCTTCACTTAAGCATGGTTCAGCCTTATCGAATGCATTTGTATGACATGCTGTAGTTGTGATAACAGAGTATTGGCTGCTCGTCATTGCTACAGCATCTGAAGAAGTGTAACTTCTATCAGGCAAAGACCATAGTGAATTGTTTCCATGGGTTTGCATATCAACAAATGCAAATCCTTGAGAAATTACTTTTTGAAAATTCGCTTTCGTAATAGTTTTTATACCATCATTTTCGAAATCAGAATATGTATCGTAGAGTTTCTTTCGTTCTCCATTCCAATAATTCTTAATGCTTCCATTGTATATATAATCGCCTTGTTTCTCTGCATCGCTATGTTTACCATCAGAAGTATTTACGAACAGTTTCATTCCAGCCATCAATATCGAATTATTCCATCCATAAGGAGCTGGATTTTGCTCATAACTTACCAACTTCATCAATGCAGTCTTTACATCTGTAGAAGTGTTAACTGGAAGACGAGTAACAAATATGTCTTGTGAAAAATTTATACTATCTTCAAGTTCTCCATATATACCATTTTTAGAATGATCCCAATATGCATCTTTTGTATAGTCAAGTGACGCATAAAAGATGTCGGCAGGTATATTATCTTCATATACTATGGTATCTCTTTTTTTGGTTTTTTCATTATCCTTTATGCTCACAACTCTGCTATAACACATTTTTGAAGGGACAATGCTATTATCACCACCCAACAAAAGGTATTTTAATTTATTACCTTTTATGTGATACAAATATAAAATATATGATTTTATCTGATCTGCAAGAGAAAGCCATGAGTTTGACCTATTACTTTTTTGAATATCTTCTATTGTTATGACTTTAGTTCTTACACCTTTGGTCTTTTTCCATTTTACAAATGGATTAAAATAGTAGGCTAATTCATCAGAAGTAATAATCAAATAATCTATACTGTCAGTATCATCATTTGTCGATTGGGTAGCAATGAAATTGTCATAACCAATTCCCTTACTTGCACAATAGTTAATAAAATCAGCTTTGTTTTGATCGTTTGTACTAATCTTGTTATTCAAATTTATGTTGATTGTGACGTTATTGATTAAGTACAATTTTTTATTTAAAGCATCATATTCAAAAGGATACACTTGAAAATGAAACACAACAGAATCTTCCAATGTTGTTGTTGTTATGTATTTCACATGCGAATATGGATATTTAGCCTTAGTGTATCTTGGAATATCACTTATATATTGGGCAGTATAATCTTGGCTCATTGGTTCAGCCCAAGGACTTGCCACAATTGTTACATCATTGAATATTTCACTTTTTGTTGTTGATTGGGTGAAACTTTTATACTCCGCTCCCTTTGCCATTTTTACTTGTAATGACAAAATTGGGTAACCAGGCTCATCAGGATTTTCATTGTAAGAAAAGTTCATTGAGCCAACATTGTTTGCCGAGATATTTAGTACATTTGAAGAATCAAAATCAAAATGAAACATTTCTTTCGTAAAATTCAAATGCACAGTTTTCACCTCTGCAAACGTAAACAATGTTGCTAAACAAAACAGCACAGTAAAAAGTAGTTTTCTTTTCATTTTTTATAGTTTAGGTTAATAATCGTTGCGAATATAGACATTCTTTTTGAACAAAACAAGCATTTCACTATAAAAATTTTATAAACGCCTTATATTTTCTAATAATATATATATCTTTGTTATTTATAAGGATAAACAAGAAACAACTCCAAAAAACAACGATATGACAACACTTCTTCTTGTGCGCCACGGCGAGACCGTCGACAATGTGCGCCAGATTATGCAGGGGCAGACTCAAGGCAAGCTGACCCCGAACGGCATCGAGCAGGCGCGTGCCCTCGCTGCCGAGTTGAAAGACACGCCCATCGACGTGTTCGTGTCGAGCGACCTTAAGCGCGCTTTCGACACGTGTGTGATACTGGCGGCTGCGCAGGGCGTGGCGCCCGACGCTATCGTGCAGACGAAGCTGCTGCGCGAGCGCGACTGGGGCAGCTTTGCGGGCAGATATATCCCCGACCTTAAGGATGCGGTGTGGACCGACGACATCGAGTCGCTCGACGCTCTCAGAGCGCGTGCCGCCGCATTCCTGCAGTTCGTGAGAGAGAATTACGATGGAAAGACCGTGCTTGCCGTGGGACACGGAATAATGAACAAGGCAATAAGAAGCGTGCATAGCGGCACGCCGATGAACGAAACACCACGCATGGCGAATGCGGAGGTGGTGAGACTGGAAGTAATTAGTAATTCGTAATTATTAATTAGTAATTAGGAATAGTAAGAGCAACATAAGTAGCGGAGGTCTCCGGCCTCCGCAGCACCAAGTCGGACACAAATTGTATGTCTGTTTTAGGATGCTGCGGAGGCCGGAGACCTCCGCTACTATTATTATCTGCGGCTGCCGAAGCCACCGCCTCTTGACGATGAGGAGCCTCTTGACGAGCTGCCGCCACCGAACGAAGACGAACTTCTCGACGGACTGCTGCTTCTTGACGAACCGAACGACGAGCCGCTGCTTCTTGATGAGCCGAACGAAGAGCCGCTGCTTCTTGATGAGCCGAACGACATGCTGCTGCCTCTCGACGAGCTGTCTACGGGCTTGAACGTAGAGCGCGGTGTCGACTGCATGGGCGAGCCGAAGCTGCGGTTGCTGCGACCAGATCCGAAGCTGCGGCTTGAAGAGCTGCTGCCGTTATCCGACTGGCGCACGGTAGTGCGTGTGCTGCTCTCGCGACTGCCGAAGCCCGAGTTGCCGCGGCTTGAACCGAAGCTGTTGACATCGCGGCTTGAGCCCGAAGCTACGCCGTTGATGTTGCGACGGATGGCATTGTTGTCGCGGCGCGAGCCGAAGCCGTTGCCGTTGTTGCCCTTGCTCTCTACCTGACGGTTGCCGCGCACGCCGAACGACTGGCGGTTGCCGCGTCCGTAGTCTCCACGCTGGAATCCGTCGCGCATGCCGAAGTAGTTGTCGCCGCGGCGCGAGCCGAACGTTCTGCCGCTATACCACGAGCGTCCGTTGTTCTGACGCCACGAGTGGCCGCCGCGATAGCTCACGTACACCGTCGGACGATGGAAGTAGAAGTAGTCGCGGTGCGGATAGCGGGCGTAGATGGCGAAGTGCCAGCAGCCTGAGTGGAAGTAGAGCGGACGGTAGAAGTAAGCCGCGTCGCAGAACATGCGATACTGCCAGTCGAGCAGCACGTAGCTGAAGTCGAGGTTACGCCAGCGCCAGTAGTCGCCGTACAGCTCGTCGTACGAGTTGACGCTGAGCAGATAGTCGAGGTTTATCTCGTAAGCCGCCTCATACTGGTCATCAGTGAGGTTCAGCTCGTAAGCCATCTTGTCGGTGAGGAACAGAGCCTGTTCGCGCGCCTGACTGTAGCTCATTGCGCCGGCTGTCACCATGAAGCCGAGCACCATTACTATTGTTGCGAAAAACCTTTTCATAATATTTCTGTTTTAAAAGTTATACATTATCTTAAAGTGCCCTCTCAGGGGCTCTATATGAGGTGCTTTCTAGGGGGTGCACTTGTCTCAAGTGCACCAACCAAGTAGGATGTGCACCAACCAGGTAGGATGTGTACCAACCAAGTAGAATGTGCACCAACCAAGTAGAATGTGCACCAACAGAGCCTTCTATTCGGTTGGTGCAGTTGAGACAACTGCACCCCCTGAAGATGGCAACTGCACCTCTGGGAATGGCAACTGCATCGTCTTGTTGCTGCGGAGGCCGGAGACCTCCGCTACGTTGTCAGGCTCTGAGTGTGAACTCGAAGCACAGACCGCCCTGCTCGTTGTTGTGAACGCTTATTGTGCCGCCGTGCAGCAGAACGGCGTTCTTCACGATGGCGAGTCCGAGTCCGGTGCCTCCCATCTTTCTTGAGCGGCCCTTGTCTACGCGGTAGAAGCGCTCGAAGATGCGCGGCAGATGCTCCGACGGCACGCCCACGCCGTTGTCCGAGAAGGTGAAGTGCCACTTGCGGTGGTCGTCGAACAGTTCGTTCGAGCTGAGTTCGGCGTTGATGGTTATCGTTGTGCCCACACCGGCATAGGCTATGGCGTTGTCCGTAAGGTTGCGGAACACGCTGTATAGCAGACTCGTGCTGCCGCGCACCACGATGTTCGGCTGCAAGTGGTTGCAGAACGTCATCTCTTTCCTCTGCAGCTGCAGCGCCGTCTCCTTCTGTATGTTCGATACAATATCAGATATGTTCACGTTCTCTTCGCTCATCATCTCCGGCGCGTCGTCCATGCGGTTGAGCGTCGAGATGTCCTGCAGCAGCGATGTCAGACGCTGGCTCTGCGCATAGCTACGCTGCAGGAACTGCTCGCGTGTGGCGTCGTTGATATTCGGGTTTTCGAGTATAGTTTCAAGGTATCCCTGAATACTTGCCACCGGCGTCTTCAGTTCGTGCGCAATGTTCTGCGTCAGTTGTCGTTTCAGCACGTCCTGCTCGCGGCGTGTGGTCTGCAGACGCTTGTATATCTTGATGATACGCTCGGCAATCTCGCCCAGTTCGTCGTTGGGGAACACGGCGAGGTCTTCGGTTTCGAGCGACTCATTGTGGTCGGCTCTTGAGGCGAACGTGCGCAGCTTCGTGATGTTGTCGCTCAGTCGTTCGATGAAGCGGTAGAGTATGACGGTGAGCAGCATTATGGCGCCCACGGCGAACCATATATAGTGCTGGTCTGCCTGCAGCGACTGTACAAGGTCGCTCGTGTAGGGCAGTGCGGAACGTATGATGAGCTGCTGTTTCGGGAAGTAGGTTGCCGAGTAGAAGAAGTCGCCGCGCACGGTCTGGCTGTTGCGGTCGACGGTCGAACCGGCGCCGTGCTTCAGTGCTGCCGCAATCTCGGGTCGTGTGGCGTGGTTGGCTATGTTCGAGTAGTCCTTCAGCTTGCTGTCGTAGAGCACCTTGCCGTCGTTGCGTATCAGCGTCACACGTATGTTCGGTATGTAGTGGGTATGCACATAGCGGTCGAGCGCCTCCTCCGAGAAGTCGGGGAAGAGTCGCAGATATTCCTCCATGCGCGAGTTGTAGTCTTGCAGCTTTAGGTTGAGCGTGTCAATCTTGAACTGCTTCTCGCGGTCCTGCTGGAACACGATGAACGCCACGGCGAACACAAGGAACACCGAGAGAATGCTGAAGTATAGTTTTTTGCCGACAGATATTTTCATAATTAGTAATGTTGAAGAAGTCAGAATAGAATGTTTACTATCAGGTTTTGGTCTTGTGCTCCGTCCGCCGTCCGATCGGATTCCGTCCGCCGTCCGATCGGATTCCGAACGCCGCCCGATCGGATTGCGAACGCCGTCCGATGTAGAAGGCTGCGTGGAGAGCGTGTCAAACCTATGAAATAGAGGCGACGGGCTAACCGTAGGAGGCTATTCTATTTAGCCAATGTTTTGTAGTTTTACACCTCTCCTCCTAAGCGTCGAAGTAGTAGCCGAATCCGAGGCGTGTGACGATGCACTTCGCAAAACGTCCTATCTTCTTGCGCAGACGTGTGATGTTCACGTCCACCGTGCGGTCGAGCACGAGCACATCCTTCGGCCAGACGCGGTCGATAAGCTCCTGGCGAGAGAACACGCGTCCTCGCTCGTCGAGCAGCAGGTGCAGCAGTTCGAATTCCGTCTTCGTGAACGCTATCTCCTCGCCGTCGATGGTTACGGTCTTCTTGTCGAGGTTCATCACGATGCCCTGGTATGTGATGAGGTGCGGTTCCTCCTCGCCGTTGTCAATTGCCGTACGGCGCAGCACTGCACGCACACGCACCATCACTTCTCGCAGCGAGAACGGCTTCGAAATATAGTCGTCCGCACCGAGGTTGAATCCCGTCACGGTGTCGTTCTCCGTGTCGCGTGCGGTGAGGAAGATGATAGGCACACTGGCTGTCTTCGGGTTGGCTTTCAGCAAGCGAGCCAAGGCAAATCCCGACATGCCGCCCATCATCACGTCGAGCAGCAGCAGGTCGAACGATGCTATGTCGAGCGTCTGCGCCTCTTCAGCCGACGTCGCTGTCTGCACCTCGTAGCCTTCCGTTTCGAGATTGAACTTAAGGATTTCGAGCAAGTCCTGCTCGTCGTCCACCACAAGAATTCTTTGATTCTGTTTCATAACTGCTATATCTTTGTTCTGGTTGCAAAGTTATATATAATTGTATTCACACATACTACTAACGTGTTACAATTTCGTTACGCCGAACAAAAAAAAGCGCACCCTCAATGGGTACGCCTTCTGTATGTCAATGTGTTAAAAAGCCTGCTTGTCGCCTACTATCACGTTGGCCACGGTCTTATACATTATATATATGTCGAGCCAGATGCTCCAGTGCTCCAGATACCAGATGTCGCCCTCTACGCGTCCTTCCATCTGCGAGAGTTGCTTGGTCTCGCCGCGGAATCCCGTCACCTGACTCCATCCCGTGATGCCGGGTTTTATGTAGTGGCGCACCATGTAGTTGTCTATCAGCTTCGAGTAGTCGTCGGTGTGCTTCACCATGTGCGGACGTGGACCTACGATGCTCATCTGTCCGAGCAACACGTTGATGAACTGCGGAAGCTCGTCGATGTTAGTCTTGCGCATTATGTTGCCCCACTTCGTCTTTCGCGGGTCGTTCTTCGTAGCCTGCAGCGTGTCGGCGTCCTTGTTCACCTTCATGCTGCGGAACTTCAGACAGTAGAACTCGTTGCCGTTGAGTCCGGTGCGCTTCTGTCTGAAGAAGATCGGACCAGGCATGGTTATCTTCGTGATTGCCGTCACTATAACTAATATGATGGGGAAGAGCGTGCAGAGGAACGTCAGTGAGACGAGGATGTCGAACAGGCGCTTAACCAGTCGGTTCTCCATCTGGCTCAGCGGCTCGTTGTAGAGGCTGAGGTAGGGCACGTCACCCATCAGGTTCAGGTGCATGCGGTGGTGTAGGTAGTTGCTCACGTTCGGCATCGAGTAGAAGTGAATCAGGTTATGCTCGCAGTAGCGTATCACTTCCAGAATCTCGTCGCTGAATCTTGACGACAGACAGCAGTATAGCTCGTGTATGTCATGATGTCCATCCAGCACTTTCGGCAAGTCTTGTGGCGTGCCCAGATACAGACATTTGTCTTTGGACATCTCGTTGGGCTGATGGTCGAAGTAGCCCAGCACGTTGTAGCCTAAGGCGTCGTTCTCTGTCATCTCCCCGTACATCACTCGTGCGTTGTTGTTGCTGCCCACGAACACTATGTTGCGCTTGTTAGCCGGCTTGCGGCGCCATGCCACCAGCATCTTTCTCACTATGATGCGGTAGATAGATATGCACACGAACGAGGCAATCCAGTAGGTGCCCATTCGTAGCAGCGACAGATGCGGGAACTTGCCCAGCGAGAACAGCAGGAAGCAGCAGAGCGAGTAGACGAACACGTTGCGCATTACGCGCATTACTATCTGGTGGTTGTTTACTTTGCGGTGGTGCAGTATGACACCGTTGTTCATGGTGCAAGCGAAGTATATGATGCTGCCAGCCACCATTGTGTGGCGCATTATCTGTATGAAATATTCTAATGGTATGAAACTGCAGAACAGCCAGTAAAGCAGGTTGAGGATGACGATGTCACCCAGCAGTACCGATACTTTCAAGAGATTGTTTTCATGCGGACGATGAATACTATTGCTCATGTTTATATTCTGTTTTTGGGGGTTATACTAATGTTGTTCTTTACTTATTTTTTACTTATTTCTCGAATACTCTCTATGTATTCTACGTTCAGTCGTAGTTCGTTTTTTTTGTGGTTTGTGCTTTTGCTTTAACACATGATGCAAAGTTAAGCCAAATAATTCAGATAAAGGGTGTAAAACCGAAATAAAAAGTTAATTTCTCTAAAAGAAAAGCATAAAACACCTATCTCAATATTTTTAAGTACCTTTGCACTCCGAATTTAAATTTTTAAACTTAGAAGAACAAAATGATAGTCTGCATAGCCGAGAAACCAAGCGTAGCCAAGGATATAGCCCGCATATTGGGTGCCACCACCTCTCACAACGGATACATGGAGGGTAATGGCTTTCAAGTGACGTGGACCTTCGGACATCTCTGCACGCTGAAAGAGCCCAACGACTACACCGAGAACTGGAAGCACTGGAGTCTCTCGGCGTTGCCGATGATTCCGCCGCGCTTCGGCATCAAGCTCATCGACGACGACGGCATCAAGCGCCAGTTCAGCGTCATCGAGCGTCTCATGCAGGCTGCCGACTGTATCGTCAACTGCGGTGACGCCGGCCAGGAGGGTGAGCTGATACAGCGTTGGGTGATGCAGAAGGCTCAGGCTAAGTGCCCCGTCAAGCGTCTTTGGATATCGTCGATGACCGACGAGGCTATCCGCGAGGGCTTCAACTCGCTGAAGGATCAGAGCGAGTATCAGCCGCTGTACGTTGCCGGACTGAGCCGTGCCATCGGCGACTGGCTCTTGGGCATGAACGCTACGCGTCTTTACACTCTCAAGTACGGACAGAACCGACAGGTGCTCAGCATCGGTCGTGTACAGACGCCTACACTCGCGCTTATTGTCAACCGTCAGAAGGAGATCGATTCGTTTGAGCCTGAACCCTATTGGGTGCTGTCCACTATCTATCGCGATACGCTCTTCACAGCCACAAAGGGCAAGTTCACCACGAAGGAGGAGGGCGAGCAGGCATTCGCCACCATCGCCGACAAGCCGTTCGAGGTGACGAGCGTCTCGAAGAAGAACGGCAACGAGGCGCCTCCGCGTCTCTTCGACCTCACCTCGTTGCAGGTGGAGTGCAACCGCAAGTTCTCTTACAGCGCCGAGACGACGCTCAACCTCATACAGTCGCTCTACGAACGCAAGCTCACTACCTATCCTCGTGTCGACACGCAGTTCTTGAGCGACGACATCTATCCTAAGTGTGCCGGCATTCTCACCGGAATGCGTGGCTACGAGCAGTATGTACAGCCGCTTGCCGGCAAGAAACTGCCCAAGTCGAAGCGTGTTTTCGACACGTCGAAGGTCACCGACCACCACGCCATCATTCCTACCGGTGTGCCGGCGACGGCGCTCAGCGACATGGAGCGCAACGTCTACGACCTCATAGCGCGCCGCTTCATCGCCGTGTTCTACCCCGACTGCAAGTTCTCTACCACTACCGTGCTCGGAAAGGTGGAGGACGTGGAGTTCAAGGTGAGCGGAAAGGAGATTCTGGAGCCTGGATGGCGCACGATATACGCACAGCAGCCTTCTCAGCCCAACAACCCCTCAACATCTCAACCCCTCAACTCACAACCCAACAACTCACAACCGTCGTCAGACGATGACGACAAGCGCGACGAGGAGCGCACTCTGCCCACATTCGTAAAGGGCGAGAGCGGACCGCACACGCCTACGCTCACCGAGAAGTGGACTACGCCGCCTAAGTATTACACCGAGGCTACGCTGCTGCGTGCCATGGAGACCGCCGGCAAGTTTGTCGACGACGAGACGCTGCGTGCTGCGCTGAAGGAGAACGGCATCGGTCGTCCGTCTTCGCGTGCCGGCATCATCGAGACGCTCTTCAAGCGCCACTACATACGACGTGAGCGCAAGAACCTCATCGCTACGGCTACTGGCATAGAGCTTATCGACATCATTCACGAAGAACTGCTAAAGAGTTGCGAGCTTACTGGCATCTGGGAGAAGAAGCTGCGCGACATAGAGCACAAGAAGTATGAGGCTGCCGACTTCATCAATGAGCTGAAGCAGCAGGTTACGGAGATTGTCTACGACGTGCTGCGCGACAACAGCAACCGCCGTGTCACCATCACTACCGACGAGGATCTGAAGAAGGCGAAAAAGAAAAAGACTGCTGCGCCGAAGAAAGCCGCAGCAAAGTCTGCTGCAACATCGTCGACAGCATCAACAAAAAATGCTGCCGCCTCACCGCAGCCCGCAACAAGCGAGCCGTCGGCAGACGACAGCATTATCGGCACTACTTGCCCCGTTTGCGGCAAGGGTACTATCATTAAAGGTAAGACGGCTTACGGATGCAGCAACTGGAAGAACGGCTGCACCTATCGCGTCGCATTCAAATAGTTTAGAACTTCACTACGCGAGCGCCGTCCTCGGTCTCTTCGATAGTAACCTTCGTTGCGTCCTCCGGCAACAGGTCCTCAATGAGCTCGGGCCACTCGAGGAAGCACAGCGAACCGCTGTAGAAGTAGTCCTCGTAGCCCATATCGTACACCTCTTCGAGTTTCTTTATGCGGTAGAAGTCGAAGTGATATATCGCCTCGCCGGTTGTGGCGGAAGTATACTCGTTCACGATGGCGAACGTCGGAGATGTGATTACATCCTCCACGCCCAGACACTCGCAGACAGCCTTCACGAACGTAGTCTTGCCTGCACCCATCTTGCCGTAGAAAGCGAACACCTTGCCGTCGCCCATGTTCTCGACAAATGTCTTGGCAGCCTCGTTGATGTCTGCCAGAGAGTTGATTCTTATTTCCATAGTTTTTCTTTTTATGTAATCGGCTGTTGGCAGCCGGTTTTCTATTTTCTTCCTTTTAGTGTTATCAGCGGTATGAGCATCTCTTCGAGCGAAATGCCGCCGTGCTGGAACGTGTCTTTGTAGTAAGACACGTAGTAGTTGTAGTTGTTGGGGTAGGCGAAGAACGTGCTTCCCGTGGCGAACATGTACGACGTACTGATGTTCGGCGCTGGCAACTGCGCCTCGTGCGGGTTCTTTATCACGAACACTTCCTTCGACTGGCAGCTGAGGTTCTTGCCCAGCTTGTAGCGCAGATTAGTGTTGGTGTTGCGGTCGCCTACTATCTTCACCGGCTTCGACGCACGTATACTGCCGTGGTCGGTGGTGATGATAATCTTGCAGTCGATCTGCGAGAGTGCGTTGAGCAGGTCTGCCATAACCGAATGGCGGAACCACGAGAGCGTAATCGATCGGTATGCCGATTCGTTGTTGGCAAGCTCGCGCACCATCTTCGACTCGGTTCTTGCGTGCGACAGCATGTCAATGAAGTTCACGACAATCACGTTCAGGTCGTTCTTCGTCAGTTCGTTGAGGCGCGCCAGCAGCTTGTCGGCGCCCGTCGAGTCGTTTATCTTATGGTAAGAGAACGAGTCGTGGCGTCGGTAGCGCTCTATCTGCGTGCGTATGAGCGGCTCCTCGTTGAGGTTCTTGCCCTCGTCCTCGTCCTCGTCCACCCACAGTTCGGGGAACATCTTCTCAATCTGCTCGGGCATCAGACCCGAGAAGATGGCGTTGCGGGCGTACTGCGTAGCCGTCGGCAGAATGCTGGTGTACATATCCTCCTCGATGTCGAACATGTTGCCTATCTCCTTCGAGAGCATGCGCCACTGGTCGTAGCGGAAGTTGTCTATAACGATGAGGAAAACCTTCTCGCCCTCGCTTATTGCGGGGAACACCTTGCGCTTTATTATGTCGGGGCTCATCAGCGGACGCTCCGTAACGCCCGGCGCCACCCACGACATGTAGTGCTTCTTTATGAACTTCGCGAAACCGTTGTTCGCCTCCTCCTTCTGCATCTGCAGCATCTCGGTCATGTTGCTGTCCGTAGAACTCAGCTCCAGTTCCCAGTGCACCAGTCTGCGGTACACATCCTTCCAATCGTCTATCGTGTTGCAGTTCATTATCTGCATCGATATGTCCTGGAAGTTCTGCTGATAGCCCGTCTGCGTCACCTCCGACACAATCTGCTTGCGGTGAATGTTCTTCTTCAGCGTCAGCAGAATCTGGTTCGGGTTCACTGGCTTTATCAGGTAGTCGGCAATCTTCGAGCCGATAGCTTGGTCCATGATGTTCTCCTCCTCGCTTTTCGTCACCATCACGATAGGCGTGGCAGGCGAGAGTTCCTTTATCTGCTGCAGCGTTTCGAGTCCGCTTATACCTGGCATCATCTCGTCGAGCAGCACCAGGTCGAACTTGTGCTGCTTACATTCCTCGATGGCGTCGGTGCCGTTGCTAACGGTCACCACCTCGTATCCTTTGTTCAGCAGGAAGATGATATGGGCGCGCAAGAGTTCTATCTCGTCATCAACCCATAGTAAATATCCGTTGCTCATAATGCTCTTTCTTTTTTAGTTAAAAACCGTCGAGGTCGTAATACTCGTCGTCGTCGAAGTTGTCTTTCTGGGTCTTGCTGCCCTGCTTCTTCGATGTGCTCTGCTGAGGCTGCGGGTCCTCGCCGAAGTAGAACTCGTCCTCCAACTGTTTCGGTTCTTCCTTCACCACTGGCTTCGGTTCTTCTTTGACCACGGGCTTCGGCTCTTCTTTAACCACTGGCTTTGGCTCTTCTGTAACCACTGGCTTCGGCTCTTCAATAACCGTTGTTGCAGGTTCCTCCTCAACAACAGTCTTTGTGGGTTCTTCCTTAATAACAGTCGTTGCAGGCTCTTCCTTAATAACAGTCGTTGTGGGTTCTTCCTCAATTACTGTTTCGGTAGTCGACTCTGTCGGCTGTTCGTCCTCTATGTTCACGACGCCGCTCTCCGTAGTCGGCTTCTCCGCCGGCTGCGGCTCCTCCTCGAAGAAGGTGTTCGTCGAGTTCTGGTTTGCGTTCTGCTCCTCGTCGAAGTCGTCCTGCGGTTTCTTCGTTTCGCTTTCGTCAGGCTCCGTTACGGTCACCTCCGGTATCTCCAGCAGATCCTCCGAAGCAATCTTCAGCGGAGCGAAGTTATGGTTGTAGAACTCTGCGTAGTCGGCGTAGCTGAACTGCTTGCCGAGCATAGGCAGGTTGACGTCGCTAATCACTATCTGACGACTCTTGCCCACGAGCTTCATCAGCTGCTTCTGCTTCTGCAACTGGCGTGCGTACTGCAGCGCCTCGTCGTAGTTGCGGAATCCCTTCACGAGCATACGGTTCAGACCGTCTGCCTGCTCAATCTCTATGTCGAAGTTGCGCACCATGTACGACGTGAAGTTGTAGCGTGCCAGCTCGAACAGCATTCGGTTGGCGTCTATCGAGTCGGGTTTGTACGCTATCATATATATGAACGCGGCGTTGCGGTCGTTAGAGAACTCGCGTACAGCCGTCGAGTCGTCCTCGTTGAGCACCTGCGAACGGCGTTCCCATACATTCTCGAGGTCGAACTTGCCGCCTTGCAGACGTCTGCCCTCGTTCACGCCCTTCACAATCATGCCCGCCATCTCTGCCACAGGACTTTGCGGATACTTCTTCACCACCGTGTTCAGGTCTTCGATGCAGCCCTCATAATCGCCGTCGTTCAGCTTGCCCAGACCGCCGATGAAGAGGAACTTGTCGCGGTTGGCTCCCAACGGGAATCGATGTTCGGAGACAGCCACATTGGCGCTCACCTCCTTGTAGCGTGCCGCCTTGAACGCGTCGTAGGTAGAAGCGTAGAGCGAGTCTTCGAGATGCACGCCGAGGCGAGCGTTCTCCACGAAGTAGGGGTCGGTGAGCAGCGTTGTCCACTCGCTCTCGGGGTACTTCTGCTTCAGTCGTGCCACGTACGAGTCGGCGGTCTGCTTCTCGCCCTTGCGCATATATAGCAGGTAGAGGTGATAGTAAGCCTCTGCCATCTTTTCAAAGTTCGGATAGCCGCCGATGAGTCGCATCAGCTGCTTCTCGCTGAGCGGCAGGTTGTCGAGCTTGTCCTTGAAGATTACGCCCGAGTTGTATAGTCCGTCGGCGATGATGTTGTTGCTCTCAGCCACCTGCTCCTCCGTGAACGGAATCTGCGCCAGATAATACTCGCGCTTGTGCGGATCGTTCTGCGCACTGTCTGCCACGAGTGCCAGCGAGTCGGCTACGGCTTCAGCCTGCGCTATTGAGTCCTGCTGCTCCTCGGTCAGTTCGGGCTCGTTGGTCTCGAACGCTACCACCGTCTTGTTCACGCGCTGCCAGTTGTCTACGTTCTCGCGCTTGCCCCATTGCTTCTGGAACGCCGCCTTACCCTGGCTCACCGCCATCTGGTTGTAGAAGTACCACTGCGCGTTGCGCTGGTTCTGCTGGTTCTGCATCGCCGTGTTGTTGCCGAACTGGTTGTTGTTCTGCGCCATGTCGTTGCCACCGTTCTGCTGGTTCTGTGCGTTCTGCTCAGCCTGCAGGCGTCGCTCCTCCTTCTCCTTCTTCTTCAGCGCCTCGATGGTGCGGTCGATGGCTGCGTTGCGTTCGCTCTCGCTCATCTTGGCGAGCGACTGCAGCGAGTCCTGCAGGTGTATGGCGTCGGTGTACGGCACGAGGTCGTCCAGAATCTTCGAGCGTGCTGCAAGCTCCTCGTAGTCCTTGCGCTCCTTGTCGAGCATACCGATAGCCTGACCGTAGCAGCGCTGCGCGTCGTTGTAGCGCTCCTTGTCCCAGTAGATGTCGCCCAGCTTCAGCAGCAGCACGCCCTTCTCTATGCCCGAGCGTGTTGCCTTAGCCGCTCCGCGCTCGTAGGCGATGATAGCCTGCGTGGAGTCGTTCTGCGCCAGATAGATGTTGCCGATGGCGTAGTATACCTGGTCGAGATAGTCCTTGTTCTTGTCCGAGCGTGCCATGCGCTTCAGTCGGCTTATCATCTTCTTCGACTGACCGGCTGACATCACCTCCGTCATGGCGATGCGCGCATTGAACTCCAGTTCGTACGGTGGGTTGAGCTTCACCACGTGCTTGAACGCCTTCGTTGCCTCAACGTTGTTGCCCAGCGCCGCCTGCATCTGTCCCATGAGGAACCACTCGCGGGCGCGCTGCTTGCGGCGCATCTCGTGCTTTATCACGTTGCGCAGGTGGGGGATGGCTTTCTCGTATTCGCCCGTGTGCACGTAGTAGTCGGCGTAGGTGTAGTCCCACTCCTTGCGCGCCGACCAGTGTATAGAGTCGCGCTGCATGTTGCGTATCACGTCCTCGGCGTCGTAGAGCCATCCCTCCTCGATGTAGCACTTGGCGAGCCATGCTCTCGACTTGGCGTAGATGGCGGGCTGCGTCTGGTAGAGACGTCCCATGTAGTTGAACGTAGCTGCTGCCTCGTCGAACGCACCCTTGTAGAACTGCGAACGGCCCATGAGCATCCATGCCTTCCAGAGGAACGGATTGTACTCGCGGCGCGAGAGCCACTCCAGGTCCTTCGCCGTCTTCTTGCGCTGCTTCGTCCACTGCGGGCGGCGCTTTATGCTGTGCAGCTTGATGGTCTTCTGACACTTCTCGATGGCGCGGTCGTAGTTCGACTTGCCTATCTCTCGGCTACTCTTGTTGCTCACGGTGTAGAGCGGAATAATCTCGGTGAAGTTGTCCTTGTTGCCCTCCTCTTTCTCCAGAGAGGCGTCTATATACGCTAATGAACCGTTATAATAAGTGTTATAACGGGCCTTGAACGAATGCCACCAGCGTGTGCGCGCGGTGTTTTTCTGCGTAGAGCATCCTGTCGCAACCACCAGTACAGCTGCGAGAAGGATAGGGATAATATGTCTTGTCTTAAATAGTTTCACGTATAAATAACTCTGTTTGTGGCGTTTTATTGCCTTAGCCCTCCATAAGCATGAATGTTTCGTCCTTTATCTGGTCGGGCAGACTGATTCCGCGCAGCGTCAGACTGCGGCACCAGTCGGCAATCTCCTCGTGTCGCATGGTGTAGAGCACCTCGCTGAACTGCTCCACTTCCTCGTCGGTGTAGCTGTCCGATGGTCGTCCGCTGAACGCGTCGAGCTCCTCGTCGTCGTAGTAGACTATGTCCTTCGTGGCAGCCTCCATCATGCAGTCCTGCTCGCACTTGTCGTTCGTGCCGTTGCATGTGGCGCATGTCTCCACCACGGTTATCTTCTCCTCGCCGTCGTGCTTGCTCAGCTTGGCGATCAGCGCTGCGATTATGCCGAGCGCAATTATCGAAATCACTAATATTATCATATTCTTTTCAATGTTTTTTTGTGTCCTCCCACGGATTGTTTGCTAAGTCTTTGCCTCCCACGGATTTCACAGATCTGCACAGATGTGAGAGCGCTTTCAAGGGGGTGCACTTGTCTCCGCTCGGCTTTGCCGCTTGCCAGAGCAAGAAGT
>OQVZ01000088.1_pt1 | contig 30468 bp, 32 predicted proteins | sample 1691571 | NCBI WGS metagenome assembly OQVZ01 (sample SAMN03418261, study PRJEB22391) | human gut metagenome | biome: human-gut; feature: organic feature; material: feces | host: Homo sapiens | place: Tanzania | collected 2013-01
GAATCGAGTTGGGCAAATATAAGAGTTGAACTTAAAAGCAAGAAAAATAGAAAGGAGGAAGAACTATGAAACTTAAGAAAAGTTATATAGTTACGACTGTTTTGTTAATAGCAATATGTCTTGTAACTTTAATAGGTAGTAGTTATGCTTTATTCACTAAAACTTTAACAGGTACTAAGAAAGTGTCAGTGCAAACTGGAACATTAAAAGTTGATTTTACAGAAGGAAATAGAATTAACTTATCAAATGTAGCACCAATGTCTGATAGTGACGGAATGAATACTACTCCTTATACTTTTACTATTACGAATAGTGGAACGATGAATGCTTATTATACGGTTCGTAACGAAGAAGATAGTTCTAATACTTTGAATAATAAATATATAAAGTATCGTCTGATGAGTGATAATTATGACTCTGGCATTAAAACACTAGATACAATGGGTAATGGTTATTATATGCTAAGCTCAGAAAGTTCATTATCAGTAGGACAAAGTGTTACTTATAAATTATATTTATGGCTATCATCAGAATCCGATAATACTTGTCAAAGGAAGAAATAGAAAATATAGCACTTAACATCAATCAAAGTATCACCAAACAGACTTACGGGAAACTTGCAGATTCTGCTGTTGGCGAAAAGGTTGCTCACATAGCTATTGACCATGTTGCTCAAAAACTTACCATTGATGGGGCACAAGAACTTCTATCTGGCATTGGTGGAGCTTTAGGTGGTATTGGTGGCATGGCAGCAGGTCTGTTTGGCGGCAATGTTGTTGTCAAGTTCTTAGGAATGCTTCGGGAACCAGCCGAACATTTCCTTGCCAAGAACATCAATACGATGCTTCGAGATAATAGCGAAGAGATTATATCGAACATGATTGGTGGCGAAGTTGATTACTTCTTGAATAAGCCTGTTTGCAAGTTGCTTGAAGGACATGAAGAACAGCTTGCTCAAGCAGCAGATACAATAGAATCCATTTATCATAGTATCATAACCGAACATCTACCAAAGATTCTTGACTCAATCAATATCAGCAAGATAGTTCGGGAACGTATAAATGAAATGGATGTAAACGAGACAGAAAAACTCATCTTTCAAGTCATGGACAAAGAACTCAAGGCCATTGTGTGGCTGGGTGCTTTGCTGGGATTGGTGATGGGAAGTATAAATTGTTTAATCTTATAACAACTATTTTTATGGGAATTTTATCAATTGGCAAGATTATTCATGGTGCAGTCAAAGTCGCAACTGGAATTGCAGAAGGGGATGGAGAAGAAATAGCAAAAGGTGCAAAAAAAATAATCAGTGGCGGTATCGGGCTTATTGCAGGTTCTAAAGCTGTAGATGATGACGAAGATGCTTAAGAAACGTATATGAATATATAGCAAATTTTAATATGAATCGCCTTGAAAAAGTGCTATCAAAACAGAGGGGGTATCTCAAAATTCTTATAATTTAAAACTAAAAAGCATAAGAATAACTATTCTGTATGAAAAATATAGTGCTAAAGAACCCATTTTTGAATTCTTTTTGTAGTTTAACTTTCATATTGATAGTGCTCTGACTTTTTTAAGTTGACTCATATATTAATATGTAATACGTAGTATCTTATTTTAATTTTAATTATGGAAGAAAGAAAACAAATAGAACTTTTCCGTGGATTCTGCTCTAAGGAGCAAGGGGACATAGATACTTTTTTGTGTCCTATAGATTCTACATATTCTTTTATAGGTAAAGATGTTGCAATAAAAGATGGTTTTCATATCATATATTATATATTGCCGTTTTTAGATGGAGACGCTATCCTTTTTGCTGTGATAGAAGAGTCCGGGCAACTACTTGATGCATTCAAAGGCTATAGCAATTCAGACTTAAACGTTTTGGAGTCATCATTCCCCAAAACTATTAGGGCAATGCGTGATGGTATGAATGCAAACTTAACAAATTATGCGCTTCTTTGTTTGGAGGCAAATGGTGGACCATTTGATTGTGTTGCGACTAAAATATCAAATGTGGATGTAGCAAATTTGGATACGGAATATGTGATAGGGAAAGCTTCTAATCTATGCTTATATGCGAGTGATATAATAGACGAGTTGGATTGGGATAGAGTTTCTTTTTGGCAAAAAGCAAGAATTGTAGCACATGGTGTTGTGGATAGTGCTACAATTGTAATCAAAGCACAACGACTCGGAAATTTACTCGATCACATTTTTAATTGATACAGCTTCAAAAGTATACTAAATGAACTTATTTTATTTATAGACAAGTTCTGCATTGCTTGAAATAAAATTAGAAACTATTTATAGTTACCCTAAGTCAATATGTTAGGAAATATTATAGGTAGTGTCTGCTGTTGGCGAAAAGGTTGCTCACATAGTCATTGACCATGTTGTACAAAAGTTGACCTTTGATAATCTGGCATTGGTGGAGCATTAGGTGGTATTGGTGGTATGGCTGTAGGTCTGTTTGGCGGCAATGTTGTTGTCCAGTTCTTAGGAATGCTTCGGGAACCTGCCGAACATTTCCTTGCCAAGAACATCAATACGATGCTCCGAGATAATAGCGAAGAGATTGTATCGAACATGATTGGTGGCGAAGTTGATAACTTCTTGAACAAGCCTGTTTGTAAGTTGCTTGAAGGACATGAAGAACAGCTTGCTCAAATAGTAAATACAATAGAATCCATTTATCATAGTATCATAACCGAACATCTACCAAAGATTCTTGACTCAATCAATATCAGCAAGATAGTTCGGGAACGTATAAATGAAATGGATGTAAACGAGACTGAAAAACTCATCTTTCAAGTCATGGACAAAGAACTCAAGGCGATAGTGTGGCTGGGTGCTTTGTTGGGATTGGTGATGGGAAGTATAAACATTCTTATTTGAAGGACATAAACTAGAAATTAATACGATATGGCACTTAATTCACAATTGATAGAACAAATACTCGACAAACGATTGGGTCGTGGTATTTATGAGGGTAAAGGCAGATTGCAGAATATTAATGGCAAAATTGCTGCCTTAAGAAAAGTGAGCGATAAGGTAGAGGCTCTGAATTCGTTGATTGTAGCAATACGGAAGGAATTGAAGGCTGAAAGTGGCAACTATTTCAAGTTCTTAAGTTCAGATCCTGAAGCTTTATCAAAATTTAATGATGTATCTTGTGAAGACGCACAGAAAAAGTTGAAGTTTCTGTTGGAGGAGCTTGAGAGACTGAAGAGTCGTTTCAGCAGAAAGGCTTTGCGTATCGCTTTCATTGGAGTCGAGCGTCAGGGCAAGAGCACTTTCTTGAAGACTATAACTGGTTTGGATGACAGAGTGATACCAGCCTACAGTGGAAACAGTTGCACTGGAGCTGTATCAGTAATTCATTACTCAGACGAGCCCTTGAAGGTGGACATCGAGTATTTCTCAGAACAGGAGTTTCTTGAAACTGTCAATAAAAAACTTGAAAAATATTTTCCTAACAATAAATTTTATATTGGCAAACTTGCGGATGTTAAAAATCTGTCTCTTCCAAACGATTTGGGAGAGAATGCCACTACTACAGAAAATGCCGAATACCAGAAGTTTAAGGCTTCATACATAGAACATTATGATGAATATTGTGATTTGGTAGGAATAGGTTTAAGGTCTTATTATGATGAGGCGATTATTGCCCAGCATGTTGCGCAATATGAAGAATTCCCCAATAAGGTGGAAGGTGCGACGGAGAAACAGAAAAATGATGGTAAGATTGTTTGGGAAAAGAGATATTATAAGTATGTAGCAGTTAAAAATGTTGATATATATACCCCATTCAAAATAGCAGATACTAGTCTCTTGGAACTTGTAGATACTATCGGCATTGGTGGTGCTGCTGATTCTATACTTATTGAAAAAGAGATGTACAGAGTGTTGCGTGAGGATTGTGACGCAGCTGTCGACTTGTTCAGACCAGAAAAAACAGGCGACTATCCTCGAAAGCAGACAGACTTGCTGGACAATATATGGAAGAAATTGTCTGATAGAGATCCTTCGAAGTGGATTGTATATGTAATTAACAAAGCCACTCATGGCGACTTCTTAAATGTAGCAAGTGTGGCTGATGTGATGCCTATTATACAGAATGCTCTTGCTATTAAAAGCACAAAAAAGCCAGTGGCATGGGCAAAAGATATTGTTGGAGATGATTTGGATGAAGTGACTAATTTGCTTATCAATCCGTTGCTTGATTTGATAACAGGCAATCTTGATACTTTGGATGATAATCTGATGAAGGATGTGGATAATCTTGCAAAGGAGACTTATAGTCAATGTCTTTCGTTGGTGAAGGCAGCAAGTGATGTCACATCTGCGAGCATAAGTATGAGTGGTGACGTGTTGTCATTATTCGATGAGACGCTCTTCAAGGATCTGTTGAAAGATTTTGGTTATGCCCTCAATCAATTAGACGAGCTTGGATACGCAAAGAAGAAAGACCAGCAGTGCAAGGAGCTGGAAAATGAATATAAACATGTGTTGGACAACATTGATGAGTATTTGCCAGATGAGAGTGACATACATGAACGTTTCATAACAGGAGCAATACTCAGTCAGTCACAGGTGTTTGAAGAGTATGTAGAGCAGATGCGCAATGATATTTTCGCTTCTTTTGAGAATGTCAATGCTACAGTGCTTATACCATTACAGGAAAAGGTTAAGAACGAATTGGCTGCTGTACTTTATGAGCAGGGCAAGTTGAAATGTCTTCCGTTGAAATCTTCCGAGAATGGTCCTTCAATGGAGTGGCTTCAGGAATTGCTTGACAATTATATCGACGAGAACGCTTATCCTTATCTTAACAAAGCCATACAGTTTATTCTGAACTATCAGATAAACATTGAGGGTATGGTGGAATACAATGTGGCGTGTGCACTTTGTGTTATTGACAAGACCAATCGTGAGTTCATACCTTACAGAGGAGCCTTTACAGACAATTTCGAGGAAAAAGCGTCAGAGGTATGGCAGGAGCTTTGCAACCGTCTTATGCCTGTAGTCAATCGCATGAAGAGTTGGATTGGTGATTTTACGCTCATCCCAAGCCACTCGTTCTATAGCCGTGTACACAAGTTCCATATCAAGCTTATGACAGACCAGGGTGGCGTGAAGGACTTCCGCCGCTTCTACCGCAACAACATGGGACAGATATGGAATAATGAGATACTTAATATCCGCCAGACAGAGAAGGCTTTTGGCGATTGGACATCGCGTGTAAACGATCTTAAGGCGGTAGTAATAAACGATAATTTTAAAATGAATTAATATGTCATTACTTGATAGAATAAGTGAAGGTTTAGACCGAATAAATGAAACTTTAGATAACCTGGGAGAAAGAGTGCAGTCTATTCCCGTCATTAAGGCAACAATGATGGGACCACGTGCTGTAGGTAAGACATCCATTATGGCTTCTATATTCAGCGAGACTAAAGACGAAATTGCTGGCACTAAACTTTATTTTCGTGTTGGCAAGGACAGTAGTGCAGCCTTGACTGCCAAAAGAATAAATCTGATGTCTATATTCAGCAAACGCATGTCTTTGTCTGACAGTCCGAATGCGGGTGCCATACAGGCTACAGCTGAAGAAACAATATTTAAGTTTGAAATGGGTTTTGTGGGACATAGCAAGACAGTGGATATAGAGATTACGGATTTTCCTGGTGAGTATCTTGACTCACAACCCAAGAAGGTGTCGGATTATATACTGCAGTCGCAGGTTATAATGATAGCCATCGACACTCCTTATCTGATGGAGGAAGGCGGCAAGTATAACGAGGAGAAAAACAGAGTGAAGGTTGTCACTCGTTTTGTCACAGACCATCCTGATGAGTTTAAGGACAAACTGATAATGTTTGTTCCACTCAAGAGTGAGCGATATTTCCATGATGGAAAAATAGACAGCGTCAAGCAAGCTGTTGTCTCCACCTACTCAGCGATTATCAGTTTCTGCAAGCAATGCAACACAGCTTGCGTAGTTACTCCTATTCAGACACTTGGCGACGTGGAGTTCGATACGTTCATCGATAATCCTATGCCTGGAGTCAGCACTCTTACGAAATTGTCGAAGTATCGTTTCTGTGGTGATGATGCAAAGTTTAAGCCCGTATTCTGTGTGCAGCCGATGTATTACGTATTGACCTATGTGTCCAATTATTATGAATGGATGAGTGGTCAGTCTACAAGTATATTGGAGCGCTTGAGAAACTCGATATATGCTCTTTTGAAGAACAATGATAAATTCTTTTATGAGATCAAGAAATTGTCGAAGAACATCATTGTGGGCAAGCTTGGTTATGATATAATTCAAAACAACACAATCTTAAACATTAAATAATTATGGCACTGAAAGTGTTAATGATGGGAGGTCGTCGCTGTGGTAAGACATCTGCATTAGCGAGCCTGTTCGATCAAATGATAAATGGAGCTACTAACGATTATCTTACAGTAGCAGACGACACTGATCCTAATCAGAAGAATGATGATGGAACAGAAAAAAAAGAAAAAATAGAAACTCTTAGTAACAAGAAGCTTGAACTCAAGCGTTTTATAGGCAAAGCCACTAATAATACGTTTCTCGTGGATGCTGGCCCGACTCGTGAATATTGGGATTATCTGTTGAGAGTTCAGATACCTGGCACAAACAAAAGCACTCATCTGCGTTTTCGTGATGCCAATGGAGAGTTTTATGAGTCAGGAAACCAACATCATGATGATGTCATGAAGTTTGTAAAGGACTGCGATGTGTTTATTGTGGTCGTTGATACGCCTTATATGATGGCTGGCAAAGATTTTGAGAATGAGGCAGCGAACGTGGTTGATCCTTTGCATACTTTCCTGACTGCTATAGACACAAGCAAGACCGAAGGCAAACAGGTGATTTTCGTTCCTATAAAGTGTGAGAAATGGATGCAGGAGGGAAAGGCAGATGATGTGATAGCCAAAGTGGAAGCCACATACAGTTCAACTATCAGGCATTTGGAAGCGATGGAAAAGACCGAAATCAGCATTATTCCCATCCAGACAGCTGGAGACATACTTTTCTCGGATTTGCGCGATCCGTATATTCTGTATAATACAGTAACAAAACAAACCACTAAATGTTCTAAGTTAACAGGAAATTTGGTTGTACTTAATTCTGGTAAAAACCATAAGATCTCTGAGATAGAATGTTTACAGGAAGATCCGGAAGGAGTTTTTCTAGGCGATATAGTTCGTCCTACAGAATGGTTCCACCATCCTCAAGGTCGTGCTCCCCAATACGCTCCTTACAACTGCGAGCAGCTGCCTTTGCATATCATTCGCTTCATGTTCAACAAGCTGAAAGCCGAAGCTCCCGGTGGCATATGGGGAAAAATAGCTTCAGTCATCTTCGGAACGATGACAAAGGAAGACTTGCAGAATGCTCTTGACAAGCTCTCTAAGAATAATCTGATAAAAGACAACACGGAGGGAATCAAAACAATAAAAAAGATATATTAATCCATCCTCGTTGGAGGGTATCTAATGTAAACGTATGGAATATAATGTTTTGCTTTTAGGTGGACTTCTATGTGGGAAAACATCAGTATTGGCAAGTATGTATGATGAAGTAAAAAGTAAATTGTCTTCATATTTTTCAATACGTGAGATCACTCATGGATATGAAAATGATCAGCATAATGCTTTGACAGGAAAACTGATGGAGATGAAACGTTTTGCATCTAATAAATATGGAAACAATGGCATGTTTTGTATGGATTATGGATGTTCAATATCGTATAACGAAACCACGTTAAGGTTTTCTAAATCAGGGGAAACTAAAGGCATAGATTTCCTTTTTACAGATGTACCTGGAAGTATTTGTCATTCTCATGGGATGCATTATGATTGGGTACAAGATAGAGTACGTAAAGCAGAAACATGTGTTGTTGTTATTGATACCCCATATTTGATGCTGGGCAATATTGTTGAAAATATGTCAAGAAATATGTCTGAGACTATTTTTAGTTTGTTGACATCTATTGAATATGAAAAAGGAATTAAGCAGGTTCTTTTTGTCCCTGTAAAATGTGAAAGATGGATACAAAATGGTGAAGGTGAAAAAGTTGTGCAGAAAGTAGAAGAAGAGTATTCTCAGATTATCGATTTCTTTAAAAAAAACAATAAGGTGGAAATTGGTATAATCCCTGTTCAAACAATTGGAAATATCATCTTCTCAGAATTGAGTGAAGCTTACATATTATCTAAAGACGAAACTATGCACGGGCAATCGTGCTCTAAGGTGACCGATAATATTGTTAGATTAAGAGATGGAAGATTTCATCGTATTCAAGATGATGAGTTGTTGATACCAGACCCTTCGTATTGTCCTAACCTCATGGAAGGGGAGATAAGAATGGAATGGTTTCAATATGCGGATAATCGAAATGCTGATTTTTCACCAGAGAATTGCGATCAATTGTTTCTTCATATACTAAGATTCATGTTGAAGAAGTTCTTGGTGGAAGGTAAAAATCATATACTTCCGTTACCTAAAGAGGTGAACAAGAATACTGCAAGAGAAATATTAGTCACGCTGATGTCTAATAAACTCATAAAAGACGACACAGACTGTATACATACGATTAAATCTGTATTTATTAACTAATAAACCAAAAGGAGGCTATTATGCTTAGATATTATTCATATTATTCGGTTGGAGGATACAAAGACATGTATCTTGGCAACTCAGAGATGAAGGAAGAAGAAGTTTTCTTTTTGCCGTTATTGCCAGTATGGAAAAAGAGGGCAGAGAAGAATAATGATAAGGAGTTGGCTGATAAGGTGGAAACATTGGAACAGCTTCCCTCTATCAAGATTCTTCGTGAGAACAATTCTTATGACTTCCCGGAAGATGCTAATGTCGTTATTTCGCATGGTGCTTTTAAGATTTTGCTTAAGTCGTGCAGCGATGGCAAGAGCGTGTTATGCTTCCGTGACATAGAAAACGATGAAAAGGACGAGAACGGACGCTCTATTCCTTATTTGATAGCAATAACCGGTGAGACCGATGAGGATAAGGCGGCATTGCATAAGCTCTGTGCTTACATGGCAATGAACGTCAAGACTACAGGTAGCGTGTTCTCTGAACTGTTCTGCTATGATGCAGAAAGAAACGGTGTTAGCTTTAAGCTTGCAAGACTGAACAAATGGGTGGACAGTACATTGTTGGCTGTTGATGAGGATGCCATTGAAACTGTGGACAATAAATACAAGCTTGCGGAAAAAGACGCATTGCTTGTGTTGCCAAATGGCATAACAAGAGAAAAGGCATTAAGTGAGCAAGAACTCAAGGACTCATCTACATATACTATAAGTATAGATGACATCATTCCACAGGATGACTCGGCAAAGGTGAGTGTTTTGCTTAGACGATTTGTAGAACGTACTCAGAACAACAAATCTAAACAGATCAAGATGATGGGTGGAGCTGCTTTGGCAGGCTTTGTACTTGGATTCCTGGCTGGTTTCTTTTATAAAAAATAAGAAAACGTATGGCTAAAGAGCTTAAGGTGCTCATGATGGGCGGTAAAAGAGTGGGTAAGAGTTCTGCTCTTGCCGCCATTATGGAGGCTTTCATAGATGGATTGGTAAGCAGCATGTTGACTGCCACAGACAAGACTATGTTGGAGAAGAAAGAAGGTGTGAAGCAAACGTCAATACCTGCAAAACTCCAGGAAGTAAAAACGATGTTGCAGAGAAATGCAGGAAAAACGGTTCTTGCCGATTCTGGTAGTACAGAAAATAAATGGGACTATAAGCTCAAACTGAATATACCAGGCAAAAGCGAGACAATGACCATTGTCTTCACAGATATCAATGGAGAGTTTTTTGAAGATGATAATTTGCATCGTCAGGAATTTTTGCAAAAAGTATCTCTGTACGATGTGTTCATAGTTGCTATAGACACTCCATTCATGGTTGAAGCAAAATCGGGCGAGGAGCTTGTGGATGATGTTGTCAACAGAAAATACAATTGCATTGATTCTATCCATTCGTTTCTTACAAAAATAGACGATAAGGATGGCCAGGATGCCAAACTTGTGATTTTTGCTCCTATTAAATGTGAGAAATGGGCAAAGGAAAACCAACTTGACATGGTGTCGGATTACGTCATGGAAGACTATAAAACCACAATCAGCGCTTTGTTGAAATATAAAAAAGTGCAGGTTGAGATTATCCCCATACAAACGGTTGGATCTATAGTGTTCGAAGAGCATAAAGAGGCCTATCTGTTTAATTGGCAGAAACGACAAATGCTTTTCTGGAAGAAGAATATGGTCAGCAAGTGTGCCGTGTTGGACAATGGTAATGTGAGATTGTCCGATGGAACAGAAATGAGCCATAAGGAGGGTTCGGTAAGTGACGATCCATCGGCTATTCTTATACCCAATACTGATATCATTCGTCCAAACTCATGGTTCAAGGTTTTGTCGGCTGACTACAAGCCCTACAACTGTGAACAATTGGCATTCCATATATTGGATTTCATGCTGTCGAAAATCATCGACATAAAAGTAAGGCAAACTGAAGGTCAAGATGCTTTTATAGCGGACTTGATGAGAATAGGAAACAGACTTCTTAATACAATATCCTTTGGGGTATGGAAAGCCATAAAGGATGTGTTTGGAGGTATTCCTATTGAGGACATGGACAAAATCGTAAACCGTATGATTGAGCTGAGGCTGATAAAGAGGGACTGTGAGGGCATAAGAATATTAAAACAATGTGATTTTAAAACATTAAAAAAAGAATAGGATGATAAGGTTATATGCATATTATTCATGTGGAGGCTACAAGGACATGTATCTTGGTAGCAGTGATACTGCCGCCTCTCCATCATATTTTCTTCCTCTTTTGCCAGTAATGAAAAAGAGAGGCAGAACGGATGAGGTAGAAAAAATAAAATATCAAGAATCTTTACAGCAAGTTTGCATTGTTACAAGTTCTGAGTCTTATGGTTTTCCTGCCGATGCAGCAAATATGTTTTCGCATGGAGCCTACAAGACTGTTTATCGTACATTGCAAGATGGAAGTTCTTGTTTGTCTATGCACGACATTCCTTCCAACGAAACTGATGAGGAGGGTAGAGATATTCCCTTCACACTGATGTTTGTTGCTGATGGCGAAGAAGGCTCTGCTAAGTTGGACTGCATGGCTACTGCATTGTTGAAGGATATGATAGCTTGGCAACAGCTGTTCACTTCTTTGTTTGCCTATGACCCAACAGTGAATGGTATAAAGTTTGATTTGCCAAAGATAATGGCAAGAATTAATGATATAAAGAAAGAGTCAAACTGTTATATTGACAGGACGCAAAGCAAGAATGTTGCTTATCTTATGCTGAATGAAAACGGTGGCGTGAAAATAGCTCTTAAAGAACAAAACTTGAAAAGAGAAGAAATATCTTGTATTGTTGATGCAAATGGCAACATTATTGAGGGACGTTTGCCTTTGACTGAGAATGTGAAACCTTTGGTTGAGGAGCAGAAACCTATGGCAAAGGAAGAAAAACCTTTGGCTAAGGAAGAGAAGCAAGAGGAAGAATTTCCTGTCGACAAAGTAAAAGAAGCACCTGCGAAAGAAAAGTCTTCTAAGCAACCGGAGGACAAGCCAAAAGGTATCAACGACAATTCTATATTAGAGCATCTGAAAGAAATAAGAAAACAGTTGGATGAATTGAAAAACATAGTCGTAGATAAAGGTACTATTGATAAAAAAGTAGAAAAAGAAACTTCAGACAACCCAGAAATAGTACGCTTGATTAATGAGATTAATAATCGAATAGACCTCAGTTCTGTTATAGAGCAATTGGAGAAGCAGTATAACAAACAGAAAAGCATGACCCTTTGCTTGATAGTGATAACAACCATAATAGCAATTTTACAAATAATAAATATGTTATAAAAATGGAAACAAAGAAATTAATCGGACTTTCCCCAATAGAATATGAACATCCTTTTGACAAGGCAGCCTTGAACAAACTCAGAGCATTGCCTGGACTGGATGTTGTGACTAACTTCTTGCTCAATTGGACTTATGTTAAATGGAATGTGATAGGGTTGCAGGGTAGTAACTTCCATATCACCCGCGATTCATGTCCTGAGCTGTTCCAGTTGGTCAAGGATGTCGCAGCCACATTGGATGTTGAAGATTTTCCTGAGATTTATACAGAATGGGGATATTCGGTGAATGGATATACCACCGGCAATAAAGACCAAACGCTAATGGTTCTTAATTCGGGTGCGGTAGATTTGCTGACCGACCAGCAGCTGAAATTTGTTGTAGGCCATGAGATGGGGCATATCAAGAGTGGGCATGTTCTTTATCACATGATGGCTCAAATGTTCACTTCTATGGTAGGACTTATACCATTGGGCGAGACATTGTTGACTCCTATTCATTTGGCTCTGCTCTATTGGAACAGAATGTCGGAATTTACAGCTGACCGTGCAGGACTTTTGGCTTGCCAAAATAAGGATGAGGCAATACAAGCCATTATAAAGATGGCTGGTGTACCTATGAAGTATTTCGAAAATATGAATCAGGACTCATTCATTAAGCAGGCTGAGGAATTTGAAACCAAGTATAGTGGTCTTGCCGAATCTGCCATTAAGGCTATCACGATAGCGTCAAGCAGTCATCCTTGGACTGTGTTCAGAGCGGGTGAGTTGCTTAAATGGATTGAGTCGGGTGAATACGACAGGATATTGAATGGCAATTCTTCTATATTGTGTGAGCATACGGGGCAATACTTTTCTCCTGATGTTGCAACCTGTCCTTGGTGTGGATTGCCAACTTCAGAACATAAAAACTATAAGAAATGAGCAGAATAACACTATCACACATGCAACCCTCCAGTGTGATGCATCCTGATGATGTGTCGCGTTTGTCGTGGATAAGAAATAGGAAAGGGTTTGAAACGGTTTTGAAAAAGAGTGTTGTGAGGTATCAGGAGGCTGTGGCTGGAGTTACTTACACAGGCAACGGATATGAGATAAACGCTCAGAGTGTACCACATCTTTATGCTCAACTGCAGGACGACTGCAAGATATTGGGAATAGAGGAAATACCAACCTTGTCAGCATTTTGGGAATACTTCATCTCTTCCGACTCAGTAGGTGGAACACCCAACCGAATTATTTTGACATCAGGAGCTGTTGATTTGCTGCAAAATGAAGAACTTGACTTTATGTTAGGTCATGAGTTGGGACATATTGTTTGTGGTCATAAGCCCTATCAGATGTTATTGGAAATGTTGTATTCGTCATTCATTAATGATGTTGACCATTTCAATTTGGCTTCTATCATAAAAATGCCATTGCTTGAGTGGTTCCGTGTGAGCCATTATACGGCAGATAGAATGGGATTGCTTTGTTGCCAAGACATCAATGTGGCTATTAGGACAATGGTGAAAATGTCGGGTTGCCCAAAGAAATACTATGACCATATTGATATTGATGCCTTCTTAAGGCAGGCAGAACAGTTTGAAAACTCTACCAGTGGTACATTCACCAGTCTCATCAAAGAATTTTCTGTGAGGTCGTGTAGTATGCCTTGGCTTGTTGTAAGAGCCAAGAAATTGAACGACTGGTATAAGTCGGGTGAGTACCAGAAAATACTTGACCAACATTAGTATGAAGATCTTCGACATTAATCTGTTGCAAAAGTCGGCTGCGAGTTGCGCCATAAAATGTCAGCAAATCATTATGCGCGATTATGGCATAGATGTGTCGGAGGATAGTCTTTGCGGTATAGCTGGTAGGTATGGATGGTATGATGAGGCGGCTGGGATGCGCATGAGCGACAATGGAAAGTTATTGGGCTGCTTCGGCATAGCCTATCATCATTCGCAGTCAAACAGTGTGCAGGATATAAGGCGTGAGATTGACGAAGGACATAGGGTCATGGTGAATGTCAACCGTCATAAACTCTACGACGACAATCGTTTCCGCAATGTTTGCGAAGCGAGTCATGCAGTGATTGTAAGAGACATCGACTTAAGTAGAAACGTAGTGGTGCTGACTAATCCTGCTACAGGGCATATTGCTGAAACCTACGCATTGGAGATTTTTGATAAGGCATGGATCGATTCTTGCCGCTATATGTTGGCTACAGTTTCTCCTGCCAAATATGAATACGACTCACATACAAGGAGTATGAGAGAAATAGTAAAACCTATATAAACAGATTAATTATGTTGTTTGATAAGAAGAAAAGAGTTAAGGGTATTGAAAGTTTCAATCCTGAACTTTGTGAAGTTGAAAAAGAAAAACATGAGGTGTTTGACAAAGACGAGTTAGCTATGGGATGCAGCCAAGGTTGCTGGAGTGGATGTATCGGTTCCTGCAAATATAATAGCCATTGATAGTTTGCCATACATTATATATATAGTGGGATGAAGAGCGGACCAAGACCTTGGAAAGACGGGCGCAGCAAGGAAATTACATTCATTGTTACCAAAGACTGTCAGCTTGCATGCAAGTATTGCTATCTGGTTGGTAAGAACTCTAAGGAGAGAATGTCGTGGGCTACTGCCAAACGTACTGTAGACTATATTCTCTCGTTGGACCATGAGGAATTGTGCGAACAAGACTCTGTTGTGTTCGACTTTATTGGCGGAGAGCCTTTTCTGGAGATAGACTTGATTGACCATATCTGCGATTATATTGAAAGTCAGATGCGTCGGCAGAATCATCATTGGGCAGAGTCGTATATGTTCTCCATGACTACAAATGGTATAAATTATGACAGCAGTAAAGTTCAAGAGTTCATAAAGAAACATGCAAGTCACCTAAGTATCACAATAACATTAGACGGAACACCTCAGAAACATAATCTCAATAGAATATGGAAATCTATCGACTCGTGCAAGGAAAAGGAAAGAGGCTCGTATGATGATGTGGCGAGAAACATTCCTTTATGGTTGTCGCAGTTCCCTGATGCAGCTACAAAGGTGACGATAAGCTCAGCTGACATCCCATATATCTGCGAGAGTGTGCTTCATCTGTTTGGCTTGGGCATTCATAATGTTAACATAAATTGCGTATTTGAGAATGTTTGGAGTCCAGGCGATGATGTTTTGTTCGAGCAACAACTAAGGATGTTGGCAGATGCAATGATAGTTAATAAACTATATGAAGACAACTATTGCAGTTTTTTCGACCGTTCTATAGGCCGTCCTCTTGACTATCGCACAGAACATAACTGGTGTGGGGCTGGCATGATGCTCTCCATCGATGCAGAAGGAAAATTATATCCATGCACAAGGTTTGCCAAATATTCCTTGAGGGAGAAATCGCCCAGGATTATAGGCAATGTATATCAGGGTGTAGATCAAAACATGTTGCGTCCATTCAAATGTCTCACTCGCTCCATTCAATCCACAAAAGAATGTTTTGAGTGTCAGGTGGCAAGTGGATGTGCTTGGTGTCAGGGTGAGAATTATGATGCTGCCGACAGCGAGACCATTTTCCAAAGGTCCACGGCAATATGCAAGATGCACAAAGCAAGAGTAAGAGCCAACGAATATTTCTGGTCAAGGATTGACGGAATGGTTGATGCTGGCAAGATAGCGGTCGAGCCTGTTGACAATATGTGCAGACTGGATAAGACAGTGAGTGATATTAATACTGTAGTAGTGTTGCTCTCAACGAAATCTACGTCCTATTGTATTTCGGAATATCAAGGTAATGAAGAAATTCTGATGCCATTGCCAATATTGCAGGATATTGTAGGCAAGGCAAAGGCTAAGAACTGGAATCTGATATTTGCATATCCACAAAATGAATTGCCTTCGGATTATAAGGTCATAATAGATGGAATTGCCCATAAGAGTATTGTGCCCTGGAACTGTAATGTTCATGGTGATGCTGTTGTAGTAGATGGTTTGTACAACATCGAGCATTGGAGTGGTCATGCATCTTATATTATATTACGAGTGAGCTTGTCCGATTTCTGTAAAAACACAAAGATTATTGATAACGTGTTGCAAAGGACAGACAGATTAGAAATAGTATTCTCTGATGAGGCTTCATTCTCTAAGGATGATGATGAGACCTATAGAGAGGCTATGAACTGTTTGGTGGAATTGGTGTATAGTTATTGGCAGAAAGGAAGAAGGGTAGAGGTGAACTTGCTTACGGACAGACTCCAACTTGCAGAAATGGACAACTGTGAGGCAGGCTGTAAGAGCGTGACTTTTGCCCCAAATGGTAATTTCTATATATGCCCTGCCTTTTACTATCATGACGAGAATGACATTTGTGGAAATATCACAGACGGTATTAGTATTAAAAATCCTTTGCTCTATACTCTCAGCCACTCTCCCTTATGTGCCCAGTGTGGTGCATTCCATTGCAAGAGGTGTGTGTTTCTGAATAGAATGAAGACAAAAGAGGTGAACATTCCTTCGTACGAGCAATGTAGGAAAATGCAGATTGAGATGGATGCAACAAAGAGATTTTATGAGGTATGGAAAAGAAATCTTTTAAAATTGTGATTTATGAATACAGAGAATAAAGAAAAAGATGTTATACATCAAATCATAACATATATAAAAAATATATTTGTAAAGACCAAAGGTGTGTCTGGCTCAAAACTTGATGAGGAGCTGCTCTCTTCTGCTAAAAGCGAAGAAGAAAAGGCTTTGGTCAAAGAAATGTGTGAGGATACAGAACGTTATTATGAAAAGCGTGAAGAGTTTCGAAGTAGCGAACTTAAGCCAGGCATGTGGTTTGAGCAGCAGATAGAAGATACGGTGAAAGAGGTTTGTCCAGAAGTTAGCCCTAAAGAAATAGATGAGGTAAAAGAAAATGTTTCCAAAGCTATGGAGCAAGAAATCGACTCATTGACAAAACTTGTGGATGAAGAAATAACTCCCGTTACTGACATCTTGAATAATGAAAACAAATAGTAACAAGTCTCATACACTATATTATTGGCATGAAAAAGAATTTTAGCATAGAAGAGAAAATAGCTGTACAAGAAGGTCTTAAGGCATTGTATATATACAACAAAGCCATGAAATTTTCTTTAGATGAGGCTTATATTGACGATAATGTATTAAGCGAATACTTCCTTTCGGACGATACACAGTTTTGTATAGATTGTGAGAAGAAGATAGGAGCAGCAGCTATAAGATGCTGTTATGATAATCCTGACATTCTGCAAAAAGAGAAAAATGCCCTCTTGATGTGCAACCAAATGCAGGAAGCTGTAAGAGGAGCAAAGATAGAAGCAGAATATAATATGGGAAAATATGGTATCGGTAAGATTGCTGAGGCTGAACGGGAAAGACGTAAACGTGAGAATTCTGTTGTACAGAAGGCTGTGTTTATAGAAAAGGCAAAGAATACGATACAAAAAACAACTTTGAATGCAGCGAAAAGAGGCATGGTTAAAAAGGTTACTCCGTATATTGTGACAGCTTTATTATCTCATGGTGTTATATCTGCTCCTACGGTCACTGTACTTGGACTTTCAATCTCAACTCCTTTTGTTGTAGGTGTAGCTGTCATGGCAGGAATGGGAATAGCTTATGAGGCTGCAAGTAGGTTGATTCCTCTACAGGTTAAGGAGAAGATAAAGGCGAAGGGGCATGAGATGATGGAAAAGGCAGCCAATGTCATCGAGAAAAATGTAGAAAGATTTGAGCATACAGAAGTAGGACAACGTGTTTCTTCTTTTGTTCGTGAAAAAGTGGCTCCTATCGTAAGCAAAGGAGTAGAAACTGTCAATGCTGCATACGATAAGGTGAAGGCAAAGGCTAATTCAATGTGGACGAAATTAAAGAGTTTGTTCTGAGAATCATGAAAATAGAATTTAAAAATCAACTGATAACCGCACTGCTTAGCAGTCCGATTGTTTATATTCCTCATTCGCATTTTGCATTTGTGGATGAAGTATTGCATGAAATTATACATCCTCTTAATGGTCATAGATCTATTCTTGATATTGATGATAATAGTATTATGGAATTTGACATGGCACAGGGAATTGTTGGCTTTAAAGATAAACAATCGATAAGCGATCTTGAAGCATATTCCAAAATTAATACTTTCCTTACGGATGTTGTCAATTATGATAAACATTTTGACAATGAAAGAATATTCCTTTTCAAGAATTTTTCCTCTTCACTCACAGATATAAAGATACAGTCGCTAATTCAGACTTTTGCATATAAGTATGAAAGAGGTGACTATGATCCTCTTACTACTATCATCATTGTGTCATCTTTGCCAGTTTCCTCAATTCCTATAGAATTGGAGAAATATATAAATGTGGTTGACATAATGCCTCCTACAATGGAAGAGATAGAGAATATAGTTGATGAAATAGAAGTGTCGAAGCAATGGGCGTTTCGTGAAGCAGACCTTCGTCTGGAGTTCTGTAGAAATCTGCAAGGATTGCAGTTGAATGAGATACGTCAGATAATAAGGTCGTGCCTGATACGAACTGGTGGCAAACTTACTAAGCAAACAATTCGTCTTGCGCTTGAAGAAAAGAAGGGTATTGTAAGGAAATCTGGTATAATAGAGGTTGTTGATACTAATGTGAGTTTTGATGAGGTTGGCGGACTTGACATTCTGAAGGAAGACCTAAGGCAAAAAGGAAAGGTGTTCAGGCATCTTAATCTTGCGCAAAGCAAGAAATGCAAGATACCCCTTCCCAAAGGTACATTGATAATAGGTATGCCAGGATGTGGAAAAAGTCTTATAGCCAAAGCCATAGCCAATGAATTCGGAGTTTCTCTCCTGCGTCTTGATGTTAGTCGACTCATGGGACAATATGTGGGACAGAGCGAGGAGAATTTGCGTCGTGCGCTTGCAACGGCAGAAGCAGCCCATCCAAGTGTACTTTGGATAGATGAGATAGAAAAGGCTTTTGCTGGAGGAAACAACAGTGGTGGAAACAACGATATGCTTGTGATGCGCATGATGGGATATTTTCTTACTTGGATGCAGGAACGCAAGACAGCTGTATATATTGTAGCTACTGCCAATGACGTTATGCGACCGGAGTTTATGCGAAAGGGCAGATTTGATGAAGTCTATTTTGTAGATTTCCCTAATGCCGATGAACGCAGGGACATTTATCAGAAAAAGATAGAGAAATATTCAAACACAGAAACCAATCCGACCATCTTCGATTTTTCATCCATTACGTCGCTTGACAGAATCGTAAACGAGTCGGTCGGTTCAAAGGTTAAGGATAGTGGCTTCTCTGGCTCTGAGATTGAGTGTGTGGTGAATGCCGTTGTTGAAAAGAAATTCATAGAATATGTGAACAGACTTGATAATGATGAAAATGTAGAATCTATAGCAGTAAAAGAAAAGGATATACTGAAAGTTATTAACGAGATGAAAGACTCTGTTCTTTGCAATCAAAAGGCGGAGAATAAAAACGGTGAACTTACAGCTATTCAAAGGATAAACATGTTGAAAACAAAGTTCAAGTCTGCATCAAAACCATCAAAATAAAGATAAGAATGAAAACTATATTATTTTTAAACAATCAATATATTGACAGCTTGAGTTGTTTGCGTCAGTTGTTTAAAGGCAACATTAATAACACTTTGCGACGCGATCTCCTTTGTGCTTTTCAGGATGGGGTTATAAGCAAGTGGCTTGGTGAGGGTGACGAAGAGTGTAAGACCATTAAACTTGCACTTGACAAGATAGATATGGATCTTTCCAATCAGGAACACATTGACAAATTGAAGTTGGTTTTTGCTAACGAAAGGGTACATACCAATACTTCTATAAAGTTCGACAATTATTGTGTTGTTGAAAATGTAACGTATTGTAGATATAATAAATATGGCAATATCATAAATACTCCTCATAATATAGGTCAAAATGGTATAAAATTTGAGGAAGACCAAAATATTAATTTCCAACTTGTTTTAACCGTAAAGGTTGTCAATCCTGATAATGAGATAATGGACCTGAAACTATCTGTAAACGATAAAAATAATAAATGTTTGTATGAAAGTTACAAACAGCTTCCCATAAATGCCAAAAAAAATGAGATAAAGAATGTATCATTTCATGTTGAGTTGGATGAAATCAAGTCAGGTACTGATGTGCAATTGGTTGTCTCACATGAGGATAAGGCTATTTGGGAAACTCGCATTTTAAAAGGAAATGCTAATATGGAGGTTGTTGTTGGAAGTATGAGCAAGGTGACCTTTAAAATGATTTATGTTGATGGGGGAACATTTTATATGGGAAATAATATTTTTGGAGATTCTACGCATGAAGTTAGATTATCTTCGTTTTACATAGCAGAAACCGTTGTGACCCAAGCTTTATGGGAATTGGTAATGAATTGGAACCACTCTGACTATAAAGGAACATGCAATCCTGTTGAAAATGTAAGTTGGAATAATTGTCAGGAATTTATAGAAAGTCTTAACAAAATGACGGGACAGACTTTCAGGTTTCCAACAGAGGCAGAATGGGAATATGCTGCACGTGGGGGAAAGAGTAGCAATCACACATTGTATAGTGGCAGCAATAATATTGACGATGTAGCTTGGTATTGTGCCAATAGTAGATCTAAAACACATCCTGTAGCACAAAAAATGCCTAATGAACTTGGTTTATATGATATGTCTGGCAATGTTTGGGAATGGTGTGAAGATTTTTATGAACCATATATGTCTAAAAATCAAGTTAATCCTCATGGTCCACAATTTGGTTCAAAACGTATTGTGCGCGGCGGAAGTTGGAATTATTCAGAAGATTATTGTCAGGTAGATCTTCGTCATAGTTATGCACAAAATATGTTATTTGATGGTCTTGGCTTACGTCTTGCAATGTCTGTGAAAGAATAAGAGTGATATTTTTGGTTTTACTATAGAAAAGAAAACAAGTTATGTTTATTATAATAATAGGACTAATAATTTCTGTATTTACATTTGGTACAGTGTGTTATCTCTCAAAGAGTAGATATGACCAACGTATGACAGATTTTTCTCGTGATAGAGATTCAAAGTCAATAGATATTTTAGATTTAAAAGAAGAGTTTGATAGAATAGATGAGCTGCAAAGCAATTTGAAGGAGGTTCGTAAGAATGTGGAAAATCTTGATATTCCTACTCCTAAATCTGTCTCCACCAATGATGATGCTCAATCCTCATTAAATAAACTATCAAGCTATTTTGAAAAACATTCACTGGCTACAGTAGGAACTGAACAGATTATTCTGTCACTGTTACCTACGTCCCAAATAGGACAGTCTATCCAATCGATGATAGATGTTTTACCAAATAATCTTAGTCAAGCGATATTTGGTGATGCTATTGGAACAATTAAGGATAGTATCGGAAGTTTAGCAAGTCAAGAAGGAGTATCGAGATTTATTTATGGAATGGTGCATCTTGATAAATTTCAAATGGCTTCTATGGCAAAGGCTTTAGAACATCATGAAAATATTAGTGCATTATTAACACCGATAAAAAGTGGAGTATTAGAAGCTGCGGGTGTACATGATGCAACTCATCAAATTGTACATTCTTTGGCGTCAATAGGAAGTGATATGGGTTCTGCACTTGATGTTAGTACAAGTCTTGGAGATTTGGTGGATGGCTCAAATATTGACTTTTCTGGTCATATTCCTGTTATAACTATAGCATTGTCTTCTATAAGGGAAATACAATTACTTGCTGATGATAAGACCACCTATTTGTCATCGGTTAAAAATATAGCATTGGATGCTACCGGTGCAGGTGTTGGAGGTGCCGTTGGAGCTAAGGCCGGTGCCATTGTAGGAGGTGTAGTTGCAGGTCCTGTGGGGGCTATTCTTGGTGGAGTGCTTGGAGCTGTAGGATGTGCTATAGGAGGTAGGAATATAACAAATAAAATAAAAAGAATACCTTTAAATAATGCAATTGAAGCTTATGAGAATGGTTACGAAAAAATGAAGACAGAAACGGATACGGAAAGTCGAGATGCTCTAAATTCAATTAAAATTTATGCAGATAGTAAGCGTAAAGGATTTAAGGAATCTGAAGTTATTAGTGATACGCCTGTTTCTGACTTATCATCAATACCCGAACATATTGCATTGATTTTATATCAATTTGTTGTTAATGAAATGTTGGAGATGAAAAAGGGCATCGCAAATATGCGAGCATCTGTATGGTTCTCTTCAAAAAAATATGAATCTCTATTAATTGAATATGAAACTCAAATAAAGCAGATAGAATGTCAACTACCAACAGCTGAGTTAATAAAATGTAATCCTCATTTTGTTATTGATGTGTTGTCAAAAATAAAGATGCCTAATAGAAAGACTACTACAAAATTTCAAGCTAAAATTAATGAATGTAGAGATGAACTCAAAAAAACAACTGATAAAAACAACTCTTCATTATTAATGTGGTCTTACATGATTAATAATTTGTATCAGCAGACACTGAATGATATAGCTGACTTTTCAAATAAGAAAATGAAAACGCTTAACGAACTGTTTTCAAATTGGAAAAATGAAATGAATAGACTTCAAAATAAAGTAGAAAGAGAAAAAGGAAAATTAGGTCTTAACTAAGTTTTTCCCATAAAAGGCGTAACAGTAAAAAACTAAATCAAGAACATTAGTATGCAAAAGATACTTCTATCCCTTGTCTTGCTTTTTGCGGCAATATCATCATCGTCAAGTAATACAAAAACAATCCATGTAAAGGATGGAATAAGCATCGAAATGGTGCGTGTTGAGGCAGGGTCGTTTGTTATGGGGGCAACACCAGAAATGAAGAAGCCATGGTATGATGAAGATCCAACTCATCAAGTAAATTTGACTAATGATTTTTATATAGGCAAATACGAGGTTACTCAGGCTTTATGGAAAGCCGTGATGGGTAACAATCCTTCAGGGTTTAAGGGTGATAACTTGCCGGTAGAAACAGTAAGTTGGAATGAGTGCCAAGAATTCATTAGCAAGTTGAACAGTATAACAGGCAAAACATTCCGTTTGCCCACAGAAGCGGAATGGGAATATGCTGCACGTGGCGGAAACAAAAGCAGAGGCTATCAGTATAGCGGTAGTAATATACTCTCTGATGTGGCGTGGTACATAGATAATAGCGAAAACATGACACATCCAGTTGGGTCAAAGCAAGCGAATGAACTAGGCATATATGATATGAGTGGTAATGTGTTTGAATGGTGCCAAGACAGGTATGGTTCTTATAGTAGTTCGTCACAGACCAATCCTACAGGTGCAACAAGTGGATCGCGCCGTGTGAACCGTGGTGGTAGCTGGGTCAATAATGCCTGGAACTGTCGCTTGTCCTATCGCTTCAACGATTCTCAAGGCTACCGTGACGACTATATTGGTTTTCGTCTTGTTCTTTCAGAACAATAATTTATTTTTTGTCTTGGATATTCGCTGTCACCGAATAAAAATGGCGTTTTTATTTGGTGGCAGCGAATAATAATATAGACTGAATATTTTAAATTGTATATTACTGAGCCCACTTTAAAAAGTAAATCATGGGACTATTTGAATTTAAAATACGGCAATTCTCCAAAATCATGAAATGGGCAGAAATGCAAGATGTATCACAATTAAGACAGTTCTTATTTGATGATAAGTGCAGCAATCGCTTGTTTGTCGCATCAGGAGGCTCGTTTAGTGCAGCTGCTTATGCCGAATTGTTGGCAACTGATCAAGGTTTTATGAGTCATGCTTTAACACCATTATTATATATGGGCAGTGGATTTTCTCGTATTGCAACAAGTGTATATCGCTTAACGAAATGACTGCACATGAGGCTTTCCTTCATAAGTTAGAAGGTGTGGATAGCTTCTTCATATTATACTCTGCCAAGAGTTATCCCGTAGCACTTGATATCGAGTCAAAATTCTCAGAAGGTGCAGTTGGCAACACACAGCTTGCCGATTACCGTAACTTTGCCCATGGACGTTTTAATTGGTTTACTCAACGACCAGGGCAAACTGGTCTGATATGTTTGCAAACTCCTGATGATATGGAAATGTCAGAGGAAATACTTAGTATGATACCAGGACACGTTCCTTCACTGCGTATTTCCACTACACATAATACGCCAATTGCATCTATTGATTTGCTAATCAAAGAGCATTATCTTTGTAGTGCAATTGGACAAAGATGGGGATTAGACCTAAGTCGCCCTATTGTTCCTGAATATGGAAGAATTCTCCATGCAAAGTAAATAACACATCTGGGAACAGAATAAAGTATGAACTATTTGTAATAAAAATAAATACAATGAAGCAATGTATTAACAATCAGTGTAAACATGAACTTGATGATTATCAAGAGCGTTGTCCTTATTGTGGTTGGTCACAAAAGAGTTATAAAAGAGTTACTCCGCAAAATGTTGGTGAGTTACAAGACAAAGTCAAGTTAAATGAAGAGCCTCTGAGAAAAAGGCATGGGTGTGTAACAACCTATATTTTTATATCGATATTTGTCGGTATCATAACTAGTGTGATATTTTTCTTCCCTAAGGAGTTTTGGGGAAGTCGCTTTCCTGATGCTGCTGTTCCGATGTCTATAGTGGCAGGATGTTTAGGTGTTATAGATGTTGTTGCAGTTGCTATGATGCTTGCTTGGAAAAAGATAGGTTTCTTTTTACACTGTGTCATAGGTATAGTTTGTTGTATCATTACCTTGCAAATGGGTAATAACAGTATGCAATCTATGGCTTTGTAGGGATTATCGTATATTACTTGGTTCTTCAAATAAAGAAAGACGGCAAAAGTTGTTGGGAAAATATGGAATAAATAGAGCCCTTAACCATAGTCATATAACCAGCTATAAGATTTCATCAAGAAATTAAGATAACAAAGTAGAATTAGTTTTAATAGGTCGAACCTTTTTTATTGCGGATTTCACATCCGCCAGGACGCCTAGCGGGTACAAAAGGCTATCACGCCGGATGCCACAAGTTTTTTCGTTTCCAGTGATAGCAAGGTTACTTTTTCCCACTCTATAATATAAAAAGGTATCACAATTTAAACATTAAAAAATTAAAGATATGAACAAGACAAGTATTATAGATACAGCAGTATTGAAAGAGAAGGTACAGGTGTATGCCATGAAGGTGGGACGCATCAGCGCCAGACAGATGAACTGCTTGATAAGTGGTTCCCGGAATACACCAGCTATATAGAGGTGATTGATTGACGAAAAACGAAGTTGAAGAAAGGTATTGTTATGAACATTGATAAAATTCTATCTCTCAATATTCCCGACATCCATCCCACTTATGGTGGTGTTAGAGGAAAAACCATGTCGTCACGTAGCCAGGGGTATGCTTGGCCTATCATCAGGGAGGCTGGAGTACATACCATCATCGACCTCCGTAATGATGGGATGAACCAACGCATGAAGAATCTGTGCGAAGAATACGGCATGGAGTATTTTTATTATCCCACAGACAACAGGGTCGATATGATAGAAAGTATGGTGAAGCTGTTTCCCGAGTTTTGTAAGCGCATAGATAGGGGAGGCTTCTACATTGCTTGTGCTATGGGACTGCATCGCACGGATATTGCCCTCTGCACCTATTGGGTTTTCTATGGTGCTGACAGGGGAATAGAGCCGCCGGCACTACGTGGTTATCTGAAGAAAACGGGGCATGATACTTCAAAGATACTGCGTGTTCTCAATGCCTTTTACGATAGAATTACTGAAGAATCTGGCAAAGAACCGATGTCGGTAGAAGAGTTCAAATACAGAAAACAAGTAATCAGGGAACAGAATAAAGTATGAGCTTTTTTTCAAAATTCATAAAATGATAATAGAGTATGAAAAAGGATAATTTGTTCACAAAAGGAAAGCCTGTCATTGGTATGATTCATACCAATCATACAGACGAAGAATCGTCATTGCAACTTGCACAAAGGGAGATAGAAATATATCTGAAGTATGGAGTGTATCCTTTGATAGAGAACTATTTTGGCGACGATAATGATTGTGAGAATATATTAAGATGGATGCAGCAAAAGCATAACGATAAAATATATGGGCTGAATATCTTAGGCGATATTTACCGATCATTTGAATTGGCTGAAAAGTATGGGGTGAGTTTTATACAGATAGACTCGGTGTGTGGGCATTTAGAGCCTGACCTTGACGAAGAATATGAATCGATGCTCAAGTTCTTGCGTAGAGATTCTGATTGTACTGTATTGGGTGGAGTGCGTTTTAAATATCAACCTGTAAACTCAGGACGCACTTTGACCGAAGACTTAAAGATTGGCATGGGACGTTGCGATGCTGTGGTATGCACGGGAGAAGGCACTGGATTGGCTACCCCGATGGATAAGGTGGAGAAATTCAAGCAAATTCTGGGCGATTTCCCCGTAATTATTGGTGCTGGCGTTACAATCGATATGGTTGAAGCATGTCGCAGGAATAGCGATGGAGTCATCGTCGGAAGTTGGTTTAAGGACAACCACAGAGCGGAATACTCCGTCAACGAAGATAATGTGAAAGATTTCATGCTGCGCTGGAATGCCCACACATAAATAGCGTATTGAATGACGGAATAACTAAGTTAGAGAAAGGTATTGTTATGGATTCATGGGAAATATGGTTCTGCGTTGCAAATCTGGTTCAAAGCATGGGGTGCGCCTGGATTTACAGTATGTATCAAAAGCGTGCTTACAAGAAAGATATTCGAAGCCGACATTCTTATGTGTTGCTTGGTATGCTGCTGGCAAAGGAAGAAAAATTGCCCTACTATTTCTCCGGAAGTAGAGAAGAGGGGATAGGAGAAACCTATATCAGATTGCCCGAGGGTATCATAAGGGTCTTTTCCTGGGGTGTTGATGGCTTTGCTATTTCGCTTGTTGGGGCAGTTAAGGTGGATGACATGCTGGCCAGCAAGGCTCGTGAGTTCTGTAAGGAGTTGAATGCCAAAGAAAACAGGGTGCGGTATAGTGTAGGCTTTGATCCGATAGTTTCTGAGACCTGTTTTATGATTACCTGCAACTTCGAAGAAGAGGCTGATGGTGATGGTGAAGATGCCGCAGAATATGATATTCTCAGTTATGCCAAAACGTATCTGGTTCCCAAACAGCAGGAATTGCAAATGGCATGGGAACGTAGGATGGAAGAATTAAAAAAGAAGAAAGGATAAAGTATGAAGTGTAATTATAAAAATCAATACATTAAGTTGGGCTTACTCTCAATAGTTTTAGCCTTGTTCGGACAATTATCCCTTGTCCAAGTGAAGGCTGCAGTCGATACCCTTGGTGCTGATGAGGCTTTGGGCAAGAAGCATGTTACCCAAGTACCTTTGGAGCAGTGCAATCGGGTAGATACTTGCAGCGTAACCAGGTTTGCCATTGTTTCAAAAGATGGCAAGTTGGGTATCTATGACCTGGAGAAGCATGAGAATGTGACGGAGATAGATTTGGACGTTGCGGGTTTCTCTCGTCGTTATGTATCAGAAGATGGTATCGAGGTGTTCTATTTCTATGTTGAGAGAGGCATTGAGCGTGGTACCATAGGAGTGGTGGGAGAAGATAATCAAACTGTAGCTATGTGGATGGATAATCCCGAATATGTGGCCAAGCTTGATGAATGCACAACGATAGATAGCGTGATGACTCAGAAATGCCAGGAGGTTTTATCTGGAGGGTTGAAGGCGTTGAACGGCACATACGGACAGATAGCCGTTATTGATGCACAAACAGGAAGATTGAAGACTTGGGTGGCATTGGAGAAAGATGGAGATGGTTATGCTGATGGCAAGCTGTTGAAGCAAGCATGTAGTCATCGCATATTGACGCTTGTTGGTGTTACGCCGATGTTGGCAGATATTGATGGTTCGCTCAAAGACAAGATTGATTTGTGCGGTGGCGTATATAATATAGGTGACAGCATCAGTATCCGTGACCATAACTGGGAATCTGGAGGATATGGTGTGATGACTTGCCGACAGGCTTTGACGCATAAATCGAATGTAGCGATGTTCAAGATTCTCCTGGTAAACCGTGGCGATGCTGCCTTTGGTATCTGGAAGAATATAACAAGTGCAGAAAAGCATACCAGCGCTATGGAATTGGCTGCAATCCTGAATAGCGTCTATCAGAAGAACGTTCTGATATTCCCAACTTTGGAAGGTGATTCGGTTACGGAGGAGCCTAATGACATGATGCCTTTGGGACGTAAATATCTGCAGGAAGTCTTGGTTGGTTTAAATAAAGGGGATGGCATACAGGCTGCCTATGCTCCCAAGAAAGTTGAATTGGCTGGCATTTATGGTGATTACGAAGGCGAGGAATTTGAAAACGGCAAACATACACCGGCAGAAATGTCTTTCGTAGGAGTATTCCCGGCCCAAAAACCTCGCTATGCCCTGGCGGTATTCATCAACAGGCCGGATGAGCCAACGCATAGCTCCAAGGATTTTGCTAACAGCATCGTGAATGAAGTTGTAGAATGGCTGTCAAAACATTAACATGTCAAGTCATGATAAACTGAAAAACGATGAAAATAGAAATAGAAGATGTCTAGACGATTAAAGATAAAATGGCAGGTATGGGCAAGATAAGTATAAAAGGTGCTGATGGGCAGCTCATAGATTTTCATGTGGGCACCAAGTACGCGAAGACCATAGATCGCTTCTTCTTTGCCGTAGAATACATGGAGGTGGTAGAAGAGCCTGTTGTTACAGTAAATCGCGACCATGAATGTTTCATGGCTTGGAAAGCGAAAAACAGAAAAACAGGAGAAATCAATTCGTATGGCGTAACCTTGACATACATGGGCAATGTTCCTCGTATCTACTCCATGACTTCAGAAAAGGTACGCAGGCATTTGATGGTTGCAAGGGATTGTAGAAAGGAAGCGGAAAGAGCCCGAAAGCAGAAGGGTATTGTCCGAACCTGGACGGTGTTGAAGCTGGAAAGAAGACAGAATCATACGCTGGTATTGGTGAATGTCAAGACCGGGAAGCAGCGTATCCTGGTGCGGAATGATCAGCTGTTGATCGAAGACAAGGATATTGATTTCGCCGACATCTTCAGGGGCGTTTTGATAGGAAAGGATGAACAGCGAAAGAAGGCCCTGGAACAGAAGAATGTAGAATATGGAATAGAATTGGTTGAGCATGATGCTGAAGGATATGGTATGTTGAAGTGGATTTATCACAAGGAAACCTATTATTTCGATAGTGATGACTTCGTAGGAACGGATTTTTATCCTGCGGTGTATTGCCTGGTCAATTCTGAACTCGAATTCATAGTGCCTTTCAGGCAGACTCATGATTTTGAGTACATGAAAAAACTAATAAAATAAATGTATGAAAGATAAATTTACGCCAAACTATATAGAGTCTCTTGAAGACAATGAGGTCTTCGTTTTTGGCAGCAATTTGGAAGGGCACCACATCGGAGGTGCAGCAAGGATTGCCAAAGAGCATTTTGGTGCAGTATGGGGACAAGGTGTAGGATTGCAAGGAAAAAGTTATGCTATACCAACGATGCAAGGTGGGGTGGAGACGGTTACCCCATACGTTAATGAATTTCTGTCTTTTGCTCAGCAGCATAAAGAGTTGCTATTTCTTGTCACACGCATCGGCTGTGGAATTGCCGGGTTCAAGAACTACGAGATAGCTCCTTTGTTCAAGAACGCAATTGGAATGGAAAATGTCTGTTTGCCAAAAGAGTTTGTAGAAATAATAAATGGGACGCAACAAGACAAGTATAATCTGCAACGCTTCTTGGACGCACAGTCAAACTACTACCAACATGCATTGCTGGAAGTTCAAGACGGACTGAAACGCTCGCATTGGATATGGTTCATATTTCCTCAACTTGCAATTTTTGGTCATAGTCGTAATGCTAAGTATTATGGCATCAGCGGGTATGATGAGGCGGAAGCATATCTCAATCATCCGATATTAGGTGAGCGGTTAAGAGCTGTAACAAAGGCTTTGTTGACGCATACTGATATGGATGTGGTAGAAATCTTTGGAGAAGTTGATGCAATGAAAGTATGTTCTAGCATGACCCTATTTGATGCAGTATCACCGGATGATGTATTTCAGGAAGTCCTTGATGTTTTTTACAAAGGACAATATGATTTTAAAACGTTGAACTATATGTAAAGAAGATATGGAAGAGAATTATAATGCAACCTCACGTAAAGGAAATGAGTCTCAGGATATGTATGATCCAAAGAAACCAACGGCTAGGAAGATAGTTTATGTTGATATGGGCGGTGTGCTTATGGATTTCCATGCTGGGTTGGAACTGATTGGTGATGAACTCCGTAAGGAATATGCAGGAAGATACAGAGACGTACCTCATATCGTTTCTTATCTGCCACCAGTAAAGGGTGCTGTCGAGGCTATGCATCAATTACAACAAAGTGGTAAATACGATGTTTATATCCTTTCAACCTCTCCTTGGAGTA
>OQVZ01000091.1_pt1 | contig 30233 bp, 23 predicted proteins | sample 1691571 | NCBI WGS metagenome assembly OQVZ01 (sample SAMN03418261, study PRJEB22391) | human gut metagenome | biome: human-gut; feature: organic feature; material: feces | host: Homo sapiens | place: Tanzania | collected 2013-01
GAATCATCTTGGATGGAGTCTTTAATCATTGTAGTGAAAATATCAGAATTAGAGAGTTATAAAAATAGAAGAAAACTGAAGAGTTATAAAACAACAGAAAACTGAAGAGTTATAAAAAGCTTTTAAAGAGTTATAGAAAACAAGGCGAAACGATTGGTTTTAAAGATAGAAAATTTAAGAGTTAAAACAAAAACATCCCTCTTTTCCAAGCGTGGAAAAGAGGGATGTTTGCGAAACATAAATCACGATTATTATGCAAAGTTAGCTCCAATCTTCATACCAGATACAAAATCGAGCAAATCAGCTGGGTGGCAAATACATAGATGACAAAGAGAGGTGCTGCGCTCTCGATACCCGACGTGAGCATTCGAAAGACTCCCTCTACCCCCTTCACCCTGCCGCTGATCAAAGCGAAGCTGCAACAAGCGAACGTGACGGAAAAGGCACAATAGGGAATGATGCTCTGCGAGAAACTACTCGGCAACAAGCCACCCATCACATTGAGCAAGATGGCATGAGGCAACATCGTGAGCGCCAACATGACCAGCACCGCCAATGTCAACTCAAACATCGTCACTCCCATCGCAAATCGTTGTCGATACTCTCGCCTATCATATTCCCTGATATGGCTCTGCCGATAAGCACCCCATGCGATGCTACACACCAAGAGCCACACCAAGACGGGCGAAGCCAAATTGGTCTGAAACTTACCAAAAAACCATCTTACTCCCTCCGCACTCAGAAAAGAGCGGGTGAAATCCTCAGGCCACGCAGCCGTGAGGAGCCACGCCGTCAGCATGATTCCGATCTGGGCTAGACCCAATGCCAAGGCTACATAGGCAAGAACTTTCTGTCGATTTGCCATGATATTACTCATCATCTATCATTTTGTATTTATGCTTCGTCAGAATAAAGATTGTTCACATCAAGAATGTTAAGTTCAAAAGCCTTAACAACAAGACGTGTTGCGTTTACTCCCATACCGCCATTGCCGTTAGGGAACAAGCGCTGCACCAGTTCGTTCTGTCTTTTCTCCAGACTCTTCACGCCGAACGGCATTGTGCGCAACTGCGAAATCTGGTCTTTCGTGTAACCTAAAGCCAAATGGCGCAGGAAACGCTCGTCGTATTCGTCAATCTCATAGCGTATCAGAGCCTCCTGATGATCCATCTGCTGCTGTATTGTGTCGCAGAACTTGTCCACTATCTTCTTGAGTATGGGCTGGTTGAACACATATTTCTTGCCGTTCATCACGCTCAAAACATCGTCGCGGGTGAGCAGTTCGCCACTCTTAAGGATGATGCCGTCGCAATGAGCGTGCAGAGCGTCCACCCACAACTGCTCGTTGAGTATCTCGCCGGTGAAGATGAGCACCTTCACGTCCTTGTGTTCCGCCTTCAGCTTCTTGCAGATTTCGACACCGATGGTTGTGCTGCCGCCCAGTCCGAGGTCGAGCAGCACGAGGTCGGGCTTGCTTGAAGCGAAAACTTCCCAAAACGAATCCTCAGAGTTAGCCGTAGCTATAATCTCAGCCTCTGGCACCTCGCTATGCAGAAGACCTTCCGTGCCCTTCAGTTCGAGCAGCACGTCCTCCACTATTATAACTTTAAACTTTTCCATATATCTTGCTTTATATAAATTACTATTATTGATGTTCCTTCTTTAGTGTGCTTTGTCTCCACGCCGCAACCGCGTGCACGATAATACTCGCCCATGTCGCGCATAATCTGGCAGAGCACGAGGTAGTCGTACGTAGACTGCGGATTGCTCTCCGTCGGATATTGCGTGTCGAGATTGAAGACCAGCTTTATGTATCCGTTAGCGGCGTCCATCTCTGAACGCTTCGGCGGCTTGCCTCCGTTAGCCCGTTTCAGCAATACGAGCACGTAACGCATCGCTACACTCGGCTCGAACGAAGACATCGCCTGCGCCACCTGAACGGTCTGGCTCAGCAGCGTCGTGTACATCGTCTCATAGTAGGACGCTATCTCGTCGAGCGTAGCAAGCATTTCCTTTTCAGACATCTGAGCATTGCCGCTACGAGCCTGCAATATCTGCTTCAGTCGCGAGGGATAGAACATTGTCTCGTGCTTAAGCGTAGAGAGACGGTTGTCGAGAATGTTGTTGATGACGTAAAGACGGTCGCGGTTGACGGTGATGCGTTTGGTGTCCTCCTCAAGCACTACCAGTTGCTGCTCCATCGAAGCCGTCTTGTTCACATCCTCTGCAAGCACACCGCAGATACGCTCCACGATGTCTGATATGAGCGTGGTGTTCTTGCCCATCACCGCTATCTGTTTCGGAATCTTTATATCGTTCTTCCACAAGGCTCTTATCTGCCTCATCTTCACATGCGACGAGAGCGTGTCCGACTGCAACAGGTCGTTTATCTGCCCGATGCGCTCTATGCACGAGTTGTAGAAGCGCTTGTGGCGATAGTAGAGGAAGTAGTAGGCAGGGAAAACGGCAAGCAACAACAGTACAAGCAGCACGATAGCTACGTTGCGGTTGTTCTCGGCACGCTGCATCGTCTGCACATAGGTGGCTATAGAACGGTCGGCACTACTCTCACGGAATAGTTTCGTGAACACCTGATTGTTGTACGTGTACAAGTCAATATCGTGTACGGCAAGTGCTGCCACCGCCACCTCGTTGCGCAGGGCGAGAAGCATGCTGTAGTCCATGCTCACGCTGTCGCGGAACCACTTCAGTTCGATGGCGTCGTCGGCATCCGTACCTTTAAGCAGCATGCCGCGCTCGCCGTTGCCAATAAGCAGGCTGTCGGCGAACAAGCGGTTGAGCACTCGCACGCAACTGTCAGAGAGTTGAAGCGTGCGCTGATAGTTGCCCGCTACATTATAATAATATATACTGTCTACGAGCGAGTCGGCTTGGCGTGTACGTTCGCTTTCGTTTATCACTTTTCCCGTCGGCGCTGGCTTGGTGCACGAGCTGAGCACGCCAAGGAACAAGGCGCAAAGCATGAGAGCCTTCTTCATGCCCTTTGGCAGTCGGAAGAAGACGCGACTACCCTTGCCCACTTCGCTCTCGGCCTCTATAGAGCAGACGCTGAAGAACGAACTCATCTTCTTGTACTTCTCTATGATACCCTTGCAGTTGAGGAGTCCGAAGCCATGTCCGCCCTCCTTTGTCGTATCGTTGGAGTCGGTGATATAGCGTGGTTTGAAGAGCGAAGCGAGCTGTGCCTCGTCCATTCCCTTGCCGCTGTCTTTCACAGACACCTCTACATAATCGTCGGTCTCGTCGGCATAGACGTCAATGCTTCCGCCGTTCGGCGTGAAGCGGCGTGCGTTCTCGGCAATGGTGTTGAGCATGAAGAGCGTCAGCACCTTGTCTGCCTTCACGACGCTGTGGGTTGGAGAAATGTTGAGCCTGATGCCGTGGAGTTTGTATTCGATGTCGCTACTGCGGAGTGTGTCGAACAAGGCTTGCAGTTCGAAGCTCTCTATGCGCAACACTATCTCGCCTTGCTTCAGCTTCACCCAATCGGTAAGCCGCTCGTTGGTCTGCTCGATAGAAGACGCCAGCTGACCGATGTACTCGTAACGGAGGTTGCGCTGCTCGTCGGTCTCCTTGTCGGACGAAAGCATCTTCACCTCATGTAGCATGCGATTGATGAGCGGAGCTACCGATGATGCCAGCGACACCTTGGCGCGTTGCTCTATGTTCTTCTCAAGATAATGCTCGTACTGGTTCTGAAGGATGGCTATCTGCTCGCGCATTCCCTCGTAGCGTTCCTCGGTCTGTTCGTAATAGTCGGAACGCGTTTTCTGCCAATCGTTGAGCGGCTGCAGCAGACTGTCTATCGGGAAGCTGGCAGCTTCCTTCTTGGTCTTATAGATGAAGAACGCCATTGCCACAATGAGCAAGATGATGGCTACAATAACGATAGCGATCATGATGTCCTGCTTGCGCAGCGACGAGTCGAGCTGCTCGGCACGCGCCTCGAGCATACGGTCCTGGCGTGTGTACTCCTGCATGTCGAGATAGATATTGCGGTTGTAGTCGCTCAGCTTCTTGTTGTCGAGTGCGGAATAGACAATAGACATCTGCTCGCGTATGGAGGCGACGAGGTCGGGAGCAGCGTTTATGGTGGTGTCGTTGGCAATGGCATTATTAAGGCAGATAAGCGCCGACTTATTGTCGCCCACCTTGAAGAAAGCCTCCGACAATGTGCGCCATGCGCCTGCAATCTGATAGACATCGCCATACTTACGGAACAAATCTAAAGCTCGCTCCGCAAGGTTGCCGGCAAGCAACGTGTCGGGCATATAGTCGACATTGAGGAAGTTCATCTCGGGGCGATAGTTCTTCAAAAGAAACTCGCGCTTGCTCTCGTCCTGCAGTTTCTCGCTCAACGCCTGCATAGAGTTTGCCTCCCAATAGGTATAACCGCATTGACGCGCAAGCATGTAGCAACGTATGAGGTAGTTGAACTCCGTACGCAGTATCTTCTCGTGCTGTCTGCCCAGCAATATTCCGCCCGAGCCTACATTATAATAGAACGTAAGCAACTGCGGCATATCGCTCATCAACAGCGCGTCTTCTTCGATGCTCAGCACAGCCTCCGACGCTCCGCGCGGCTGTCCGATATAATATAAATAGGTGGAGAGAACTATCCAATACTCTGAACGGGCGTAGACAAAACGCTTGCGGTCTACAGCCGACAGACTGGCGTACTCCTTCTCTATCTGCTCCATGTGCTGCAGGGCGTAATGACGCTCGTGATAGAAGTTCTTGTTCTGCGACTTGCGCTGACAAAGACGCATCAGCTGCACACGACTAATCATCAGTTCTATTTCGTCGTCGGCATTTTCTACGACCTCGTCAAGTATTCGCTCGGCTTCTGCGTATTGCATCTTTGCGATGTAGTAGAAAGCCATATCGTTCATGGCGTGAGCCCATTCCTTTGATTCAAAAGACGCCAACGACAAAGCCTTCTCTGCATATACCTTTGTCGAATCCAAACTCTTATAATGCGCTTCGTAGGCTTTCTCGTTCAAAGCTGCAACCTTTCCATCATTGGAGGCAGAACACGAAGCTATAAGCATGACCAAACAAACGAGCCATGCTACAACAACGATATATCGGGATTTGAATGTTTTCATAAGCCAAATATTTAAATACAAAAGTATACAAAAAACTCCATTTACTTGCACACTCCGAAATAAAACTTTAACTTTGAAACGCTATATTGTATAGCTACCAAATTACGCCCTTTAGTATTCAACATTATTCACGTATTATAAACGAACAACAATGATAAAACGACTTCTTTCTTTCCTTGACGCTTCGCCGGTGAACTTTCTGGCTGTCAAGAATATCGCAGACACTCTTCTTGCTAATGGTTTCCGCCGTGTAGACCCGTCACAGCCTTTGGGCGAGGTGAAGAGTGGCGACCGCTTCTTTGTTACCAAGAACGACTCTTCTGTATTTGCTTTCCGCATCGGCAACAAGCCTATTGCCGACGCTGGCTTCCACATGATTTGCGCTCATTGCGACTCGCCTACTTTCCGCATCAAGCCCAACGCAGAAATGCTTACCGAGGGCGGCATCGTGAAGCTGAACACCGAGGTGTACGGTGGTCCGATTATGTCTACATGGTTCGACCGTCCACTTACTCTTGCCGGTCGCGTGATTGTCAGAGGCGAGGACGTTATGCAGCCGCAGACTCTGCTGCTGCACATCAAGCGCCCGCTCCTGCAGATAAGCAATCTTGCCATTCACTTCAACCGTCAGGTGAACGACGGCGTTGCTCTCAGCAAGCAGAAGGACGTGCTGCCGTTGCTCGGACAGATTACAAGTCAGCTCGAAGCCGGCAATCTCTTGATGAATGTAATTCTTGAGGAGTTGAACAGCAACGCAGCAGGTCGCGATTTCTGCGCTAAAGACATTCTCGACTTCGACCTTTACCTTGCAGACGCAACTCCGGCGTGTACATTCGGCGTACACAACGAGTTCATATCTTCAGGACGTCTCGACGACCTCTCTATGTGCTACGCTGGTCTTGAGGCTCTTATCGCTTCAGATACGACCGACACAACGCAGGTGCTTGCACTCTTCGACAACGAGGAGACTGGTTCGCAGACAAAGCAGGGCGCGGGCAGTCCGTTCCTCTCATTCATGCTGAAGCGCATCGCTCTTGCTCAAAGCAATACTGAGGAGGCTTACTATCAAGCTGTAGAGCGTGCGTTCATGATTTCGGCTGACAACGCTCACGCTTGGCATCCTAACTATCCTGAGAAATACGACCCGACTAACCATCCGATGCTCGGCGGCGGACCGGTTATCAAGTTCAACGCTGCACAAAAGTATGCTTCTGACGCTGTTTCGGCTGCAGTATTTGCAGGTCTTTGCGAGAAAGCGGGCGTTCCGTGTCAGCGTTTCGTAAATCATAGTGATGTGGCTGGCGGAAGCACATTAGGCAATATCCTTGCTTCGTCTATTCCGCTTCGTGGTGTGGATATGGGCAACGCTATCCTTGCTATGCACAGTTGCAGAGAAACGGGAAGCGTGGCTGACCATGTATACTGCGTGAAGGTATTTACAGAATTTTATTCGTAACGCCTTCGACTCATGACATTGAACAAAACAACTATAGACGCTTCTCATGACCCGATGGGCAGCGCTATCAGCGACTACTATAAGAACGGAAGAGCAGCACATCTGCGTGTGCTCTCTTCCATGTTCGAAGAGGACGAAATGCCTGTTGCGCATCTGTTCCGATCTGAACAAGAGATGCCACAGCTTGAAAAGCGTACATTAGAGCTTGTACGTGGCAAGGTGTTGGATATTGGTGCAGGAGCCGGATGCCATGCGCTTGCGTTGAAGAAAAAGGGATTTGAGGTGAAAGCCATTGATGTGTCGCCGCTAAGCTGCGAAGTAATGAAGGCTCGCGGAATAGAAGATGTGGAATGTATCAACCTCTTCGACCCTCAGCTGCAAGGCAAGTTCGACACTATTCTTTTGCTTATGAACGGCACGGGCATTGCAGGCAAACTCGCGCGCTTGCCGATGCTGCTCAACCGCTTGAAGGAACTGATGGCTGAAGGCGCACAGATTCTTATCGATTCAAGCGACTTGAAGTATATTTACGAAAACGAGGACGGATCAATGGATATTGATCTCGGAGGCAGCTATTATGGTGAGGTTGACTATCAAATGGTCTACAAGAACGTAAAAGGCGACTCGTTCGATTGGCTATACGTAGACCCGATACTTCTAAAAGCAAGTTGCGAGCAATGCGGACTGAATTGTGAGGTTATAGAGGAAGGCAATCATTACGACTATCTCGCACAAATTACGTCTACAAAATAATAAATCGCCAGATTAATCAATATTAATCGATACTCTAATTAACAGAAATCGATACTCTAATTAATAGAAGACGACGCATTAATCATCAATATCAATTCATATAACAACCAATATTAAATAGAAAGAATGAACAAACGCGAATATGCTAAGGCAAACCTCGACTGGCTTGCTGCAAAAGCTGAAGAAGAAGGTGTGATTGCGCTTCCGGAAGGTATATATTATAAGGTGTTGAGCTCAGGAAACAACGACGGAAAGCATCCTACTCCACGCTCCATCGTTACGGCTCATTACACCGGTCGCACAATAAACGGCAAGAAGTTCGACTCGAGTCGTGGCGGCGCCCCTATTGCATTCCGCCTGAGCGATCTGATAAAGGGTTGGATTGTAGCCATGCAACAGATGTGTGTAGGCGACAAATGGGAAGTGTATATCCCTGCAAATATGGGATACGGCAAGTTCTCGCAGCCAGGAATACCTGGCGGTTCGACACTTATATTCGAAATAGAATTATTAGGAATAGCGTAGCAATTGCTACACTATTCCTCTTTTTATATACTTCATCAGGAACTTTGAGTGTACTTGATAAGACAATTAGTCGAGCAACGTTGAAGCTCTTACACGCGACAACGTTTCTGGTGTCATCTGCAAATAGCTTGCTATGTATACAAGCGGAGCGCGAAGCACCACCTGCGGCATAAGCTTGCATAACTTCTTGTAACGATCCTGTGCAGTCTCGAAGCGCACAAGGTCGGCATGTACCTGAGAAGTAATAAGGCTCTCCTCAAGAATTTTGCGATAGAGAATCTGTATGTTGACGTTATGCAGAGCCACTCTCTCAAGGTCCACCTTAGGAATAGCATACACGACAGTAGGTTCAAGGGTTTCTATCTGGAGATGTGTAGGTTCCTCCTTAAAGAGACTTTCTATACACATAACGATAGTATGATCCTGCGCAAGATGTTCTGTCACTTCCTTGCCATGCTTGAAGTAGAACTGGCGCATCAAACCACGGTCGATGTAGTAAAAGTTACGGCACACGTCGCCCTCCTTAAGCACCAGTTCACCTTTCGGGTACTTAATCGGAACAAGAATGCTTTCGAGAGCATCAAGCTCTTCATGCGTCATAGTACTGTATCTTCGCGCTAACTCGCGAGCTACGTCGCGGGTATTGGCGTTGAACTTCTCTTTCATAAGATACTTTCCTTTCTATTCTATTTTTTAGTAAACAAGTTGAGTTTATATGTAGTCTAATAGACAAGTCTCTTAGTCGAGTTTAAGCACGGCGAGGAATGCCTTCTGCGGCACTTCCACGTTACCAATTTGCTTCATGCGTTTCTTACCCTTCTTCTGCTTCTCAAGCAACTTACGCTTACGACTGACGTCACCACCGTAACACTTGGCTGTAACGTCCTTGCGCACACACTTGATGGTCTCGCGAGCCACAATCTTTGCGCCGATAGCTGCCTGAATTGCAATATCGAACTGCTGGCGCGGGATAAGGTCTTTCAACTTCTCGCACATCTTGCGTCCGATTGTAACGGCATTGTCCTGATGTGTCAATGCAGAGAGTGCGTCTACCGGCTCACCGTTAAGCAGAATGTCGAGCTTTGCAAGACGCGACGGACGGAAACCGTCGAGATGATAGTCGAACGAAGCGTATCCCTTGCTGATCGACTTCAACTTGTCGTAGAAGTCGATAACGATTTCGCCCAACGGAAGCATGAAGTGCAACTCAACACGATTGCCACTAACGTACTCCTGATTGATAAGTTCACCACGCTTGTCGAGACAGAGCGTCATAATCGGACCGATAAAGTTGGTGGTTGTGATGATTGTTGAGCGGATGTACGGCTCTTCAATATGGTCAATCATTGTCTGTTCCGGCAATCCTGACGGGTTATGAACTTCCTTTACATTGCCATGCTTGTCATAAACCATGTACGACACGTTGGGAACAGTTGTGATTACGTCCATATTGAACTCACGATCAAGGCGCTCCTGCACAATCTCCATGTGCAAGAGTCCGAGGAAACCACAACGGAAACCGAAGCCAAGCGCTACCGACGACTCGGGAGAGAACGTGAGCGAAGCGTCATTAAGCTGCAACTTCTCAAGCGAAGCACGTAGATTCTCGTAATCATTCGGGTCGATAGGATAAACTCCGGCGAAGACCATCGGTTTCACTTCCTGGAAACCTGCAATCGCCTTGTCGCATGGACGTGTTACGTGAGTGATTGTATCACCCACCTTAACCTCAGTAGCATCCTTGATACCCGAAATAATATATCCTACCTCACCTGTCTCAAGTACATCGCGAGGCACCATATCCATTTTCAGCACACCAACCTCATCGGCAACGTATTCCATACCGGTGTTGAAGAACTTCACTTTATCACCCTTGCGTATCTCGCCATTCTCTATCTTGAAGTAAGCGATGATACCACGGAACGAATTAAACACAGAGTCGAAGATAAGCGCCTGAAGCGGAGCTTTCGTGTCACCATTAGGATGCGGAACTCGCTCTACGATTGCAGCAAGCACTTCGTCAACGCCCTCACCAGTCTTACCCGATGCGCGCAGAATGTCTTCGCGCTTACATCCGATAAGCTCGATTATCTCGTCCTCCACCTCGTCCGGCATAGCGCTCGGCATGTCTATCTTGTTGAGTACGGGGATAATCTCCAAGTCGTGCTCAATAGCCATATAGAGGTTAGAGATGGTCTGTGCCTGCACACCCTGTGTAGCATCGACAACGAGCAAAGCACCTTCGCAGGCAGCAATGCTTCGCGACACTTCGTAAGAAAAGTCGACGTGCCCCGGAGTGTCAATAAGATTCAATATATACGTTTCGCCATTATGCTTGTACTCCATCTGGATAGCGTGACTCTTGATGGTTATACCACGCTCACGCTCCAGATCCATGTTATCCAACATCTGGCCTTCAGTTATCTTGATAGTTTGTGTACGCTCCAACAATCGGTCGGCAAGTGTCGACTTGCCATGGTCGATATGAGCAATAATACAGAAATTCCTTATATTATTCATTGATATATATCAGTTTTTACATGCAAAATTACTTATTTTTTCTGACAATTAGGTATCTTTGCACAAGAAAAACAACTAAGAAAATGAAAACGTTTTTATATTGCGCCATAGCAAGTGCCATGCTGCTCTGCAGTTGCCACGAAAGTATTGAAAAACGCGCCCAGCGTGAGGCCCGTGAATACACGGAAAGGAACTGCCCCACTCCGGTTCTCAACTACATGCGTACGGATAGTGTTGTCTTCGAAATGAACACGAGGACATACCATTATTATTGTTCGATAATGGACGAGTTGGATGACGCTAAAGTATTCGAAATGAACCGCAAACTTATTGTCGACAACTTCATGAAGCAAATTGACGAAAGCACAAGTCTGCGCGCCTACAAGAGCGAAGGCTTCAACTTTGCATTGACTCTACATTCGGGCAAGGACTCGAAAGTGAAGTATTTCGACAAAGTGTACACGCCGGAAGAGTACAACAAATAAGTTGAGAATCGAGAGTTGAAAGTTGAGAGTTGAGAGTTATGATATGTAAAATTCCAACAATTTCAAAAACAATCATTGGTAATCATAACTTCCAATTCTCAATTTTCAACTCTCAACTGGACAAACTCTCAATTCTCAACTGGACAAACTCTACGGCAGTTTCGGATACTTGCTGAAGTCGGGCTTGCGCTTCTCAAGGAACGCCTTGCCACCCTCCTGCGCTTCATCAAGCATATAATAGAGCATTGTTGCGTCACCGGCAAGTTCCTGAATACCAGCCTGGCCGTCGAGTTCGGCATTGAGACCAGCCTTTATCATACGCAGAGCGAGAGGCGAACGCTCCATCATTGTCTCAGCCCACTCTACGCAGGTGTCCTCAAGTTCGTCGAAAGGCACAACCTTGTTGACCATCCCCATTCGCTCAGCCTCAACAGCCGAATATTGACGGCAGAGGAACCAAATCTCGCGAGCCTTCTTCTGACCTACGATGCGAGCCAGATAGCTTGCGCCGAAGCCAGCGTCGAACGAACCCACCTTAGGTCCGGTCTGTCCGAAGATTGCGTTATCGCTTGCAATGGTTAGGTCGCACATCAAGTGAAGCACATGACCGCCACCGATAGCGTAGCCGTTGACCATAGCGATAACCGGTTTAGGCAGCGAGCGGATCTGCTTCTGCACGTCGAGCACATTAAGACGAGGCACGCCATCCTCACCAACATAACCGCCGCGTCCCTTCACGTGCATGTCGCCACCCGAGCAGAACGCCTTATCGCCTGCGCCGGTAAGGATTACGACGCTGATGCGCTGCGCCTCACGACACCATGCGAATGCCTGCGACATCTCCCATGTGGTACGCGGAGTAAATGCGTTGCGATAGCGCGGACGATTGATAGTTATCTTTGCTATGCCATTATATTCTTCGAAGAGTATCTCCTTAAAGTCGAAACCTTCAATGGTTTTCCAATCTCTTGTCTCCATATATTTCTTTTTATTATATTAGGTGCGTCACGTAAGGACGGCACCGAAGTTAATAGCCCATCTGCTCCAAGGCTGCAGCAAGCTGGTCAGGACAACTTGTGTCCTTACTGCCGCAGGTGATGCCCTTGAGCGTCTGCTTTATCTCTGCAGCCGGCTTGCCGACAGCGAGGGCGCAGATACCCTTAAGGTTGCCGTTGCAGCCGCCGAGGAAAGAAAGGTTGCGGATGATGCCGGCTGCATCAACGTCGATAGTGATAAGTCGGCTGCATGTGCCGCAGGTTACATACTCCAAATGATTCATGCCTAATATTGTTATCTTCTAAAGCGTTCCGCAGGAACAACACTTGCGGAACATCTGTTGTCAACTAAAAAAAGAGTGGCTGTAGCCAACCACTCTTTTTAATATTTTTTATTCTTACTCTTACTCAGCCTCTTCCGGCTTCATGTTTGTGTAAACGTTCTGTACATCGTCGAACTCCTCAAGGCGCTCAACCATCTTGTCGATGGTAGCACGCTGCTCAGCGTCAAGGTCCTTAAGGTCGTTAGGTACGTATGTGAACTCGCCACCGATATCTTCGAAGCCCTGCTCCTCGAGGAACTTCTGGATTTGTGCGTAAGCCTTTACGTCGTCACCGTAGATAGTGATTGTGCCTTCCTCGTCGTCCTCGTCGAACTCGTCCTCAACGTTGAAGTCGATGAGCTCAAGAATAAGCTCTTCCATGTCTACGCCGTCCTTCTTCTTAAAAGTGAACACGCACTTGTGGTCGAAGAGGTAAGAAAGCGAACCAGTTGTACCGAGTGTACCGTTGAACTTGTTGAACACCGAGCGAACGTCGCCTACAGTACGTGTAGTGTTGTCGGTAAGTGTGTCAACGAAGACAGCGATGCCATGAGGGCCATATCCCTCGTATGTTACTTCCTTGTACTCGCTCTGGTCCTTACCCATAGCGTTCTTGATAGCACGCTCGATGTTATCCTTCGGCATGTTCTCGCGCTTACATGTAGCGATGATAGAACGGAGTGACGGGTTGTTCTCAGGTTCCGGACCGCCTGCCTTAACAGCGATAGCGATCTGCTTGCCCAGACGGGTGAATGTCTTAGCCATGTGGCCCCAACGCTTCAGCTTTGTAGCTTTGCGGTATTCAAATGCTCTTCCCATTTTGTTTTATATTGTATTTTTATTGTTTATTATCTGAGTTCTGCTCCCAACTTAGTCTTCAGGTTGTTGATGAGCTTAGACATGATAGCCTCAATCTGCTTGTCGTTGAGAGTCTTTGTCTCATCCTGCAGAATAAAGTTAACGGCATAGCTCTTCTTGCCTTCCGGCAGGTTCTTGCCTTCGTATACGTCGAAGAGTTCGACGCTCTTGAGGAGCTTCTTCTCTGTCTGACGTGCAATCTGCTCAATCTGCTCGAATTGTACATTCTTATCGAGGAGCAATGCGAGGTCGCGGCTTACCGACGGGAATTTACAGATGTCGTGATAGAGCACCTCGTTCTTCTTGATGGCGCGCATCATGTTGTCCCAGTTGATGTCGGCATAGAACACCTCCTGCTCGATGTCCATCTTCTTGAGCAACTTGTGCGAAACGATGCCCATCTCGCAGAGCACCTTACCCGAGCGTGCCTTCAGAGCGAGCGCCTTGCCGAACACGTTGTTGTCTGACGACTCTGTAACGACGAGGCCCGGGTTGACGCCCAAACGTGTGAAGATGTTCATCACATAAGCCTTCAATTCATAGAACGACGACTGCTCGTCGGCGTGTGCCCATGAGCCTTCAACGCGCTTGCCAGTGAGCCACATGCCGAGATGCATCTCCTCGGTATAAGCCTTTATCGGGTCCTCGTCGTTCTTCTTCTCCGGCGAGTAGTGGTAGCAGTTGCCGAACTCGAAGAAGCGCAGGTTAGGCATCTTGTGGTTCACGTTGCGACCTACACTCTCCAGACCGCCGAAGAGCAGAGTCTGGCGCATAACACCGAGGTCAGAGCTCAGCGGGTTCATCACCTTTACGGTTGTCTCCTCTGTGTAGCGATTCAGTTCGGTATAGTATGCCGTCTTTGTGAGCGAGTTGTTGAGAATCTCGCGGAAGCCGCAGCCTACGAGCTGTTCTCCCACTACGTTCTGCCAGTGGTATGCCTTGTCCTCGTCGCCGAGGATTGTGAGCGACGACTTGAGCTGTGTCGGAATCTCTACATTATTATATCCGTAGATGCGCAGAATATCCTCCACAACGTCGCACGGACGCTGTACGTCTACGCGATAAGCCGGCACGTCGAGCAGCAATCCCTCGGCTGTCTCCTCAACGATCTTCATATCAAGGCTCTCCACGATGCTCTTTATCATATCATTGCCAATCTTCTTGCCAATCAGACGGTCTACATACTCGAAGTCGAGCTGCACACGTGCGTCGGCAATCGGAGTAGGATATACGTCCTTTATCTCCATGCTCACCTTTCCGCCAGCCAACTGCTTGCAGAGGATGGCAGCTTGTTTCAAAGCGTAGATAGTGCCGTTCGGGTCGATGCCGCGCTCGAAGCGATAGCTTGCATCGGTACTCAGACCATGACGGCGTGCACTCTTTCTAATCCACGTCGGGTGGAAGTAGGCACTCTCCAGAACGACATTTGTTGTTGTGTCGTATGTACCGGAGCCTTTACCGCCAAAGATGCCAGCGATGCACATCGGCTCGTTGGCATTGCAGATGCTGAGGTCGTGCTCGCCAAGAGTGTGCTCCTCACCGTCGAGAGTGACGAACTTAGTGCCTTCGGGCTGAGTGCGCACAACAATCTTCTTGCCTTCTACCATGTCTGCATCGAAACAGTGCATTGGCTGACCATATGCCATCATAACGTAGTTGGTGATATCGACGATGTTGTTGATTGGACGTAAACCTACAATCTTCAGTTTGTTCTGCAACCACTCTGGGCTCTCCTTCACTTCACAACCTGTGATGCTTACGCAAGCATAGCGGCGGCAAGCCTCGGTGTTCTCTATCTCTACGTCGATAGGCATGTCGTTGTTGTCAACGTTGAACTCAGAGCAGTCGGGACGGTGCAACGATGTCTCGTGACCATTGCGCTTGAGCCAAGCATAGAGGTCGCGCGCTACGCCCCAGTGAGAGAGTGCGTCAGAGCGGTTGGCTGTGATGTCTATCTCGATAACCCAGTCGCTCTCCAAGTGATAATACTCGGCAGCAGGCTGACCGACGGGAGCGTCCTCCGGCAGCACGATGATGCCATCATGAGCGGTGCCCACACCTATCTCGTCTTCGGCACAAATCATACCAAAAGACTCTACGCCGCGGAGCTTCGACTTCTTGATCGTAAACTCGCTGTCGCCGTCGTAGAGCACGCAGCCCAGGTCGGCAACGATAACCTTCTGACCAGCAGCTACGTTCGGTGCGCCGCAGACAATCTGCTGCGGCTCGCCCTTGCCGAGATCGACGGTTGTGATATGAAGGTGGTCTGAATTAGGATGCAGTTCGCATGTGAGCACCTTGCCCACGTACAGACCTTTCAATCCGCCACGGATAGTCTGCACTTCTTCAAGAGCGTCTACTTCGAGACCGCATGATGTCAGCGCGTCTGCTGTCTCCTGCGGTGTGAGATCGAAATCGACATACTCCTTAAGCCATTTGTATGAAATCTCCATTATAATGATTTTATTTTGTTTACTACTTGAAACTTTGTGCAAAAGTAATAAAATTTGAGAAAGTGAGCAAAATTATGAATAATAAAAGTAGCAAGAGTTGCGTAGCAATGTTAAATTGCACACTATCAGATACAAAAAAAGAGAAACGCTTGCATAAAAACGCTTCTCTTTCGGTCGGGGCGACAGGATTCGAACCTGCGACCACCTGGTCCCAAACCAGGCGCGCTACCGGACTGCGCTACACCCCGTTTTCGAATTGCGAGTGCAAAGGTACAATTATTTTTTGACACAACCAAAATTTAACACGTGTTTTTTCACCAAACACCGCAATAATCGAAACAATAATGCACAATAATAGCAAATAGCATGCCACACTTTCCTACTCCACCTTTACTTGCAGACTCCAAACCGCATAACGCAAAAGGCAGGCAATCCACACGGAAAGCCTGCCTTTTGCTGCATATAGAAATAATACATTAGTCCTTAATGATGTCAAGTTCCTTGAACACACGCTTTAGAATCTGAACGCCACGCTCTACTTGCTCCTCTGTATGTGTAGCCATGAGCGCGAAACGCACGAGAGTATCCTGCGGGGCGCAAGCCGGCGGAATAACAGGGTTGATGAACACGCCATACTCGAAAGCCTTTGCTGTAGCAACGAATGTCTTCTCTACATCGTGAACATAGAGCGGAATAATCGGACTCTGTGTCTCACCGATCTCAAAGCCCTCTTCCTTGAAGCGGCGGAGCGCGTAGCGTGTAACCTTCCAAAGGTCGTCGATGCGCTGCGGCTCATTCTGGATGATGTGCAGCGCCTCAAGAGCAGCTGCTGTAGCAGCCGGAGTGTTAGATGCGCTGAAGATGTATGTGCGACAAGTGTGGCGCAACCAGTTGATTGTGTCCTTATCGCCAGCGATGAAGCCACCGATAGAAGCCATCGACTTAGAGAATGTACCCATAATAAGGTCGACCTCATCGGTAAGTCCGAAGTGGTCGCAAACACCACGACCCTGCTTGCCAAACACACCGAGACCGTGAGCCTCGTCTACCATAATAGAGCAGTTGTACTTATGCTTCAGCTCTACAATAGCAGGCAGGTTAGCAAGGTCACCCTCCATTGAGAACACGCCGTCAACGATGATGAGCTTGATAGCTTCCTCGGGAAGGTTCTTCAGCACGCGCTCAAGATCTTCCATATCGTTGTGCTTGTAGTGGAGCTGTGTAGCGAACGAGAGGCGACGTCCGTCAACAATGCTGGCGTGGTCGCGATCGTCGCAGATGATATAGTCGCCACGACCTACAACTGCGGGGATTACACCGCTGTTCACGAAGAAACCCGTAGAGAAACAGAGAGCGTCGTCCTTGCCGATGTACTCAGAAAGTTCTTTTTCAAGCTGTACGTGAATATCGAGCGTACCATTGAGGAAGCGGCTACCTGCGCAACCAGAACCGTATTTGTCGAGAGCTGCCTTACCAGCATCGATGATGCGCTGATCACCGGTAAGTCCGGTATAAGCGTTCGAGCCGAACATAAGGACCTTATGTCCGCCCATTTCTACTTCTGTGCCCTGCTTGCTCGTAATCTCACGAAAATAGGGATAAACACCTTCTGCCATGTACTTCTGTGGAAGGCGATAGCTTTTATACTTTTCTTGTAACTGTCCCATTATAATTTAAATAGGTATATTTCAAATTTGTTATTTCCAAGGTGCAAAGGTACGAAAAATATGTTAAACACGCACATTTTTCGCAAGAAATATGACTTTTTGATATTTTTCACCAAACGAAATTCCTACGTATAACATTATTTCATTATCTTTGTGCCTTATTTATAGCATTAATAAATATGAAGAAAAAAGCCATTTTCATAATCAACCTCATTTCAGGCACGTTGGACAAGGCTGCCATCCCCGGACTGATCGACCAGCTTCTTGACAAAGAGAAGTTTGAATATGAAATCGCAATAACCGAATACGCCGGACACGCCTCGGAGATAGCCGCCAAGGCTAAGGACAACGGCGTAGACATGGTTGTGGCTGTCGGAGGCGACGGCACCGTAAACGAAGTGGCACGCGCCATCGTGCACTCCAACACCGCTCTCGGCGTCATACCGTGCGGTTCGGGCAACGGACTGGCACGCCACCTGCAGTTGCCTATCAACGTAAAGAAGTCGATTGAAATAATAAACGCTTTCGAGGTGCGCGATCTCGACTACGGCATTATCAACGGCTACCCGTTCTTCTGCACCTGCGGAATGGGATTTGACGCCTTCATCAGCCTGAAGTTCGCCGAGGCTGGCAAACGCGGACCGCTCACATATATAGAGAATGTGCTGCGAGAAGGACTCAAATACGAGCCAGAGACATATACCGTGATGGCAGACGACGAGACTAGCCAGCACAAGGCATTCCTCATATCGTGCGCCAACGCGTCGCAGTACGGCAACAACGCATATATCGCCCCGCAAGCTTCCATGAGCGACGGACTGATGGATGTTATCATCATGGAGCCGTTCGGACTCATCGACGCTCCGCAGATAAGCATCGAGATGTTCAACAAGACACTCAACAAGAACAACTCGAAGATAAAGACATTCCGCTGCAAGAAGCTGCACGTTCATCGCGACAACCCCGGCGCTATCCACTACGACGGCGACCCCGTAATGACTGGTGCGGACATAGACGTCGAGCTTAAGCCGAAGGGAATAAAGATTGTAGTGAACCCGTTCGCCGACAGAAACCAGCGCAAACCGAATGCGCTACAAAACGCCGCTACCGAACTGTTTAACGAGATAAATAACATACGCGAGGAAATAAGCAAGAGTCGACAGAAACTGCAGCAGTGGAGCAAAGCTGTGCAGAATAAGCTCGACTTGTAATACAGCGGAGGCGCTACGCCTCCACCAACACATCTTTACTATCACGAATGTTTGCTTTTAAGAAGTTTGTAATCCACCAAGACCGCTGCGCCATGAAGGTGGGCACCGATGGCGTGCTACTCGGAGCATGGGCTAACGGCGGCTCACGCATTCTCGACATTGGCACTGGCACCGGACTCATTGCGCTCATGATGGCTCAGCGTTTCGCTGACTCCACCATCGACGCCGTTGAGATAGACGCTGAAGCCGCCGCTCAGGCGCGCGAGAACGTAGCCGCCACTGCATACGCCGACCGCATCAGCATTGCGGAAACGGCTATCCAGCTCTACCCTACTCACCACAAGTACGACGCAATAGTGTCAAATCCTCCTTTCTTCATCGACAGTCTCATCAACCCCAACTCACAGCGTACTACAGCAAGGCACACTTGTGCACTGAAATACTGTGAGTTATTCGCCGCCGTGAAAGCGCTACTCGATAGCGACGGCGAGTTCAGCGCTATAATACCTACGGAGTGTCTGCAAGCGTTCATTGCGGAAGCTTATAAGGCAGGACTCGCCATGTCGCGCCAATGCGCCGTGCGCACCACCCCACGCAAACAGCCTAAACGCCATCTTGTTGCGTTCCGTCACGCCGACTGCAGATGCGAGAGAGAAATGGAGGAAGTATGCCTGCAAGAGGCAGACGGATCGAGATCGGAATGGTACGCTAATCTGACCGCTGATTTCTACATAAAATAACAGCAAAAATTCACTCATTAGCAGAATTTTAAGTAACTTTGCACGGAAATACACACGCCCCTATACACAGATAACGAGATATGAATAAGAGAACGAGTACTTCAATACAGATGATTGCCGATTACGACGGCGATATTTCAAATTTGTTCAACGTAAATATAGAGGGCGAATTGCCTATTCTTGCCACACGTAACATGGCAATGTTCCCGGGAGTGATTACTCCTGTCATCATCGGAAGAAAACAAAGCCTCAATCTGCTCGACCATTTACGCAAGAAGCAGGACACAAGTTTCGCCGTGTTCTGCCAGCACGACCAGGAGGTTGAGCATCCAAGCACCAACGATCTCTTCGAATACGGAGTATATGCACGCCTTGTGAAGATACTCGAACTGCCCGGACCTGGCAACAATATCACAGCCATAATCCAGGGATTGGGTCGTTGTCGTCTGAACAAGCTCACGGCCAACAAGCCTTTCCTCATGGGCGAAGTGGCACCGGCGATGGAGGAACTGCCCGATGCTGACGACAAGGAGTTCAACACCGCAATGGAGGACTTGCGCTCTACAACCATAGAGTATATCAGACAGAACGAAGATCTGCCCGACGAGTCGCAGTTTGCTCTGAACAACATATCGAACGATGTTATAGCTGTCGACTTCGTATGTACGAATCTGCCCTTCTCCATAGACGACAAGGCGGAACTTATCTCTACAAGTTCTATCAAGGATCGTGTAATCAAGACGCTGAAGGTGCTGCACAAGGAGATTCAGTTGCTCGAACTGAAGCAGAACATCCGCACAAAGACTCGCGAGGATCTCGACGAGCAGCAGCGCGAATACTTCCTGCAGCAGCAGATTAAGAACATCAAGGAGGAATTGGGCAGAGGCGAAGGTTCGCCCGAACGCAAGGAGCTTGAGCAGAAAGCGGCTAAGAAGAACTGGTCGGAGGATGTTGCAAAGATCTTCCGTAAGGAACTTGACAAGCTCGATATGTTCAACCCACAAAGTCCGGAGTATAGCATACAGTTCAACTATCTGCAGACAATGATTGCTTTGCCTTGGGGCGAATATACCAAGGACAATCTCGACCTGAAACGAGCACAACGCATTCTCAACCACGACCACTACGGCATGGAGAAGGTAAAGGAGCGCATCCTCGAATACATGGCTGTGCTGAAGTTGCGCGGCGACCTCAAGTCGCCTATCATCTGCCTCTACGGTCCTCCGGGAGTCGGCAAGACTTCGCTCGGAAAGAGCATCGCTGCAGCCATGAAGCGCAAGTATGTGCGCATGTCGCTTGGCGGTCTGCACGACGAGAGCGAGATTCGCGGACACAGACGCACATACGTCGGAGCAATGCCCGGCCGAATCATCAAGAACATTCAGAAGGCAGGCTCTTCAAACCCTGTGTTTATACTCGACGAGATTGACAAGGTGACGCAGAACACCATCAACGGCGACCCGTCGTCTGCGCTGCTCGAAGTGCTCGACCCAGAGCAGAACAGCGCTTTCCACGACAACTATCTCGACGTCGACTACGACCTTTCAAAGGTGCTCTTCATTGCAACCGCCAACGACCTCAACACCATACCGCGTCCGTTGCTCGACCGTATGGAGCTTATCGAAGTGAGCGGCTACATCACAGAGGAGAAGATAGAGATTGCGAAACGCCATCTTATACCGCGCGAGATAGAAAACTGCGGACTCGACAAGAACGAGGAGAAGCCTACATTTACAAAGGCTGCAATCGAGAGAATCATTGAGCAATACACTCGTGAAAGCGGCGTGCGTCAATTGGAGAAGCAGGTGAACAAGGCTCTGCGCAAGATTGCTTACAAAAAGGCGCTCGACAGCGAGGTGAACGAGAAGATTACGCCTAACGAAATTGAAGGATTGCTCGGCAAGGCTCCGTTCTACCGCGACATCTATCAGGGCAACAGCTATGCAGGTGTCGTTACGGGCTTGGCTTGGACAAGCGTGGGTGGTGAGATTCTGTTCATCGAGACTTCGCTCAGCAAGGGCAAGACGGGCAAGTTGACACTTACTGGCAATCTTGGCGACGTGATGAAGGAGTCGGCTGTCATCGCTCTCGAATATGTAAAAGCGCATATCGACACGCTCGGCGTAGACTATCGCATCTTCGACAACTGGAACATTCACATCCATGTACCAGAAGGTGCTACACCGAAGGACGGTCCGTCAGCAGGCATAACTATCGCAACATCAATTGCCTCGGCACTCACTCAGCGTAAGGTGCGCAAGAACACAGCTATGACCGGCGAGATTACACTCCGCGGAAAGGTTCTGCCTGTTGGTGGCATCAAGGAGAAGATTCTTGCAGCAAAGCGTGCCGGCATCACCGACATCGTAATGTGCCAGGAGAACCGCAAGGACATCGAGGAGATTCCTGAGATGTACCGCAAGGGTGTGGAGTTCCACTACGTCGAGAACGTACAAGATGTGTGGCAGTTTGCTCTCACCGACGAAATTGTAGACAACCCTATTGATTTTAAAATTGAAGAAGAAAAGAAAGAATGACTTTTGAACTGCAACATACCGACCCATGCAGCGACGCTCGCACAGGTTTAATCACCACCGACCACGGACAGATAAAGACCCCGATATTCATGCCCGTCGGCACGGTAGGCTCCGTAAAGGGAGTACATTTCAACGAACTCCGCGAACAAGTAAAGGCACAGATAATTCTGGGCAACACCTACCATCTGTACCTTCGCCCGGGTCTTGACACTCTACAAAAGGCAGGCGGACTGCATAAGTTCAACACATGGGACCGCCCGATACTCACCGACTCTGGCGGCTTTCAGGTTTTCTCGCTCACCGGCATACGCAAGTTGCGCGAAGAAGGCTGCGAGTTCCGTTCGCACATCGACGGATCGAAGCACATCTTCACACCGGAGAACGTGATGGATACGGAGCGTATCATCGGTGCCGACATCATGATGGCATTCGACGAGTGCCCTCCGGGCGAGAGCGACTACGAGTACGCAAAGAAGAGTCTCGGACTCACTCAGCGCTGGCTCGACCGTTGCGTCAAGCGTTTCAACGAAACAGAGCCGCTCTACGGTTACAACCAGAGTCTCTTCCCTATCGTGCAGGGCTGCAAGTACAAGGACTTGCGCCGCGAAGCAGCAAAGCACGTAGCCGACAAGGGAGCTGACGGCAACGCTATCGGCGGACTGGCTGTGGGCGAACCTACAGAGGTGATGTACGAGATGATTGAGGTGGTGAACGAGATTCTGCCAAAGGACAAGCCTCGCTACCTTATGGGCGTCGGCACTCCGCAGAACATACTTGAGGCTATTGAGCGCGGCGTAGACATGTTCGACTGCGTGATGCCTACACGCAACGGTCGCAATGCAATGCTCTTCACTTACGAAGGCACAATAAATATACGCAATAAGAAATGGGAGCAGGACTTCTCTCCTATCGACCCCGACGGATGCGACATCGACCGCATTCACACTAAGGCTTACCTGCACCACCTCTTCAAGGCGCAGGAGTTGTTGGCTATGCAGATTGCGAGCATTCATAACTTGGCATTCTACCTGCGACTGGTCACCGACGCACGCAAACACATAGAGCAAGGCGACTTCGTACAATGGAAAGCAAGCGTTATAGACAATCTCGGAAGAAGAATTTAAATGAAAATAAAGAACATCAGGCGTTTACACAAGCTGCTGCATTTGCAGCAGACCTTGCGCAGAAAGACAAAAGGGATACGCACGGCTTGGGCATGGTTATGCCACAAGCTGCGCTTCCTTAGTGTCTTGAACGTGATAAACCCATTCCATTATATCAGTATTCTCGACTGGTATATCATCCGCAAGTTCATCGGCACATATATCTACTCCATCATACTGATCATCTCTATCAGTATCGTGTTCGACGTGAACGAGAACCTCGTAAAGTTCGCACAATACCACGCACCGCTTAAGGCTATCGTTTTTGACTATTACGCCAACTTCGTGCCTTACTTCGCCAACTTGTTCAGTCCGCTATTCGTATTCATCGCGGTGATTTTCTTCACATCAAAGTTGGCATCTAACTCCGAAATCATATCCATGCTCGCCGCAGGCGTATCATTCCGACGCCTCATGCGCCCTTACATGATTTCGTGCGTACTCATCTCTACTTTGTCCTTCTTCCTTAGTGCATACATCATTCCGCACGGCACGGTTGTTAGACAGAACTTCGAGACGATGTACAAGAACAAGAAGAAGAACACATCAGCCGAAAATGTTATGCTGCAGGTGGACAAAGGTACGATTGCGTACATACAGCATTATGACAACAACCAGAAACGTGGCTACGGATTCTCACTCGATAAGTTCGAGAACAAGAAGCTTGTTAGCCACCTAACGGCAATGGATGCGCAGTATGATACTATCTCCGACTCAAAGTATCACTGGACTCTGTCTAACTGGAAGATTCGCGAACTGCGCGGACTGCGCGAGCATATCACAAGCGGAACCAAACGAGACACCATAATACAGATGGAGCCGACAGACCTCGTATACTCGAAAGGTCAGCAAGAGACATTCACCAACCCCGAATTGAAGGAGTATATCGGCAAGCAGCGCAACCGCGGCAACGGCAACGTAGTGCAGTACGAAGTGGAATACCACAAGCGAATAGCCTCGTCATTCGCGTCGTTCATCCTTACGACAATCGGTCTCTCACTGTCTTCGCGCAAACGTAAAGGTGGCATGGGTATGTATCTCGGTATGGGTCTCGCCCTGAGTTTCGGATACATCATGCTGCAGACCGTATCGTCTACCTTCGCCATCAACGCCAATACGCCACCGATACTGGCGGCGTGGATACCGAACATCATCTTTGCTATCGTAGCATACTTCTGCTATAGAAAAGCACCCAATTAAAATAATATAAATAATAACACAATATGTATTTCGACGAAACACAACTCAACGACAATGTGCTCGACGCATTATATGACATGCGCTTTGACCAGTGCACACCTATTCAAGAGAAATGTATACCGCCAATACTCGAAGGCCGCGACCTTCTTGGCGTAGCACAGACCGGAACTGGAAAGACAGCAGCTTATCTGCTCCCTATACTCTCGAAACTCGACGATGGTGGCTATCCGCACGATGCCATCAACTGCGTAATCATGAGTCCAACACGCGAACTCGCACAGCAGATTGACCAGGCTATGCAGGGCTTCGGCTACTATCTCAACGGCGTGAGCAGCGTAGCTGTGTACGGCGGCAACGACGGCAACCGCTACGACCAAGAGCTGAAAAGCTTCCAGATGGGTGCCGATGTGGTTATCGCCACACCGGGACGCCTTATCAGCCACATCTCTCTCGGCTCTGCCGACCTGAGCAAGGTGAGTTTCTTCGTTCTCGACGAGGCAGATCGCATGCTCGACATGGGATTCTCTGAGGACATCAAGATGATTGCAAGCAAACTGCCTGCTACTTGTCAAACCATCATGTTCTCGGCTACTATGCCCGAAAAGATCGAAGAACTGGCAAAGAGTCTGCTAAAGAACCCCGTGGAAGTGAAGATTGCTGTGAGCAAACCTGCAGAGAAAATCAAGCAGAGCGCATACGTATGCTACGAAACACAGAAGATAGGCATCGTAAAGGACCTCTTCCGTAAAGGCGATCTCAATCGCGTAATCATCTTCTCTGGTAAGAAGCAGAAGGTGAAGGCTATTAACCGCACTCTGCAGCAGATGAAAATCAACTCAGGCGAGATGCACTCAGACCTCGAGCAGGCTGAGCGCGATGAGATTCTCTACAAGTTCAAGACCGGACAAATCGACGTGCTCGTGGCTACTGATATCGTGGCTCGCGGCATTGACATCGACGACATCGCAATGGTTATCAACTTCGATGTACCGCACGACCCGGAGGACTATGTCCACCGCATCGGTCGTACAGCACGTGCACAGCGCGACGGCGTTGCCATCACATTCGTAAGCGAAGACGAAATCAGCAGCTTCAAACAGATTGAAAAGTTTCTCGGACGTGTCGTTGACAAGAACGAACTGCCGGAAGGTCTCGGCGAGACTCCTGACTACAACGCTCCCCGATCAAGAGGCAGAGGCGGAAAGGGACGCGACGAAAAGCGCCCAAGAAACGGTTCTAAGTCAAACCGCTCACAAGGCGACAACAAGCGCCGCGACAACAACAGAAAGAAGAACGGCGCCAACGATCAAAACAACGGCGAGAAGCCTGCTACAGAAGCTCAGCAGACTGATAACGCTAAGGAGAACGTAGCCGCTACTACAAATCCCGACAACACGCAGACAGCACCGCAGAAGAAACGCAGACGCAAACCTAACCGCAAGCCTGCCAACGCTGAAGCTAACAACGTTCAGCAAACAGAAAAGGACGCTAAGGACAGCAACGAGAACAAAGGCGACAACGCAAAGAAACGCAACGAGCGCCCTGCTCGCAATAATGAGCACCAAAATCGTGACGGAGAGCGCCCTGCTCGTGACGGCGAACAGCCAAAACGCAACAATCAGCAGCGCCGTCAGCGCAAAGACAACGCTTCACGCCGTTCAAACCAGAACCGCAAGCAGGATAGAAAGGATAATGCACAAAGCGCAAATGCAAAATCTACACCGAATGTACCGGCAGTAAAACAGCCAACAACACTCACAACTATCCTCAAAAAGCCCTTAAGCTGGATAAAATCGCTCGGAAAAAAGAAAAATTAAAGAAAATAGCAAAAAGGTACGCAAATATTTTGGAGTTTCAAAATAAATGCGTACCTTTGCACTCGCAATTAAGGAACAACACTTAATGCTTAATAAAAGAAGGCTCCGTAGCTCAACTGAATAGAGCATCTGACTACGGATCAGAAGGTTGCAGGTTTGAATCCTGCCGGAGTCACAAAAAAGGTTATCTGAGTCTTTCAGATAACCTTTTTTGTTTTCTGCATTTAACACATTCACGTGGCACATTGGCCAAATGCAACAACAGTCAGATTGTCAGAACCACACGAAACATCAACACGAAACATTAAAGAAAACAAACAAAACGCTAAAATTCTTGGTTAGTGAAAAAGAAAGTTGTAATTTTGCCGTCACAATGAAGCACTTACTGTTTTTCACATTCATCGTCATCCTGTTCTGCGGATGCACAAAGACCGAAGACGAGAAGGCACAAACCCTACTCGCCCAGATTGACTCGCTCTATAACAAAGGCAAATACAGCGCTGCGCTCGACTCTATCACCCAGCTGCGCGAGCGTTTCCCCAAAGCCGTTGAAGCACGCAAGCACGCACTTAAGGTGTGGCAAGACGCATCGTTGAAGATGGCCCAAGACGATGTGGCAAAAACCGACATTCTGTTGCAAGAGACAGAGAGCCAGCTGCAGACAGAGACCGACCGCTACCGTCGTAACATGCTCGGCGTGAGACGCGACTCGCTAAAAGCACGCTACGAGGCGATGTGTGGAGTGGTCAGAATGATTCACATGAGACAGAAACAACACTAAAAAGGCGTTTGTTCTTGCTCATTTCACAGGATTTTTGTATTTTTGTGGCAACTTATGGACACTACACGAACAGAACAACAATTCAAGGACGCCATGCACGAATGTCGCGCCCTGTTTGAAAAGAAACTTCACGACTATGGAGCGTCGTGGCGCATCTTACGCCCATCATCGCTCACCGACCAACTTTTCATCAAGGCTAAGCGCATACGTTCGCTGGAGATAAAAAAAGAGTCGCTGGTCGGCGACGGCATAAGACCCGAGTTTGTAGCTCTTATCAACTATGGCATCGTCGGACTCATACAGCTTGAGAAAGGCTTTGCCGACACGGTAGACATTACCAACGACGAGGCCATGGCGCTCTACGACCGTCACGCAAACGAGGCTCTGCAGCTCATGCTCAAAAAAAACCACGACTATGACGAGGCGTGGCGCTCTATGAGGGTGAGCAGCTACACCGATTTCATTCTGACAAAGATTGAACGCGTCAAAGAGATAGAAAATCTCGGCGGCAACACACTTGTGTCGGAGGGTATCGGATCCAACTATATGGATATCATCAACTACTCGGTGTTCGGCGTGATAAAACTCACCGAGGAGGAAAACTAAGCATAAGAAGCTTAAGAAGACAAGAAGCTTAAGAAGAAAAAAGGCTAAAGAAGCAAAGACTTTAAAAGCCAAGGTAAAAAACAAGGCTTTAAAAAGAAGCTTTTAAAAAGAAAGTAAACCACATTCAGCGCATTGTGAAATACGTCAAAACGATATTGATAAACATGTGCCGCCTGCTGCTCGCAGCCACATTCATCCTGTCAGGATTTGTGAAGGCCATAGACCCGCTCGGCACACAATATAAGATTCACGACTATCTGGAAGCCATGGGGCTCACACCGTGGATTCCCGATTGGGCCACGCTCACAGCGTCTGTTATCTTGGCAGCTTTCGAGTTTGCCTTGGGCATATATCTCTTGTTTGCCATACAGCGACGTATCGTGAGCCGCATCGTCACAGCCGTGATGGTGGTCATGACGGCGCTAACCTTGTGGATAGCAGTGGCCAACCCCGTAAAAGACTGTGGATGCTTCGGCGATGCCATAGTGCTTACCAACACGCAGACGCTGATAAAGAACATCATCTTGTTGGCATGCGCCGTGGTGATAGCAAAATGGCCCCTACTGATGGCAAGGCTCATCTCGAAGAGCAACCAGTGGATTGTGCGCAACTATTCGGTGCTTTTCATCTTCGCCATCGAGGTCATAAGCCTCTACACCCTACCGCTGTTCGACTTCCGGCCATACCATGTGGGAGCAGACCTAAGAAAAGGCATGACCATACCGCCGGGGGCAAAGGAGCCACAGTTTGAGACAACATTTATATTAAAGAAGAATGGCGAGACACGCGAGTTCACACTCGACAACTACCCCGACTCCACCTGGCAGTTCGTAGACAGCCACACCGTGCAGACAGCCGAGGGTTACGTTCCACCAATACACGATTTCTCCATAGAGCTGCAATCAACGGGCGAAGACATAACCCAACAGGTGCTCAACGACAAGGGCTACACCTTCCTGCTCATATCGCCATGGCTCGACAAAGCCGATGACACCAACTTCGGCGACATAGACCAGATCTACGAGTATGCACAGGAACAACACATACCCTTCTTCTGTCTCACAGCAAGCTCACAGCAGGATATAAACCGTTGGATCGACCTGACAGGGGCAGAATATCAGTTCTGCATCACCGATGCCACAACGCTGAAGACGATCATACGCAGCAACCCCGGACTGCTGCTCCTCAAGGACGGCGTGGTCATACGCAAATGGAGCCACAACCGTCTGCCACAGACCGATGAGCTGAAAGGACCGCTCGAGAAGTTGCCCATAGGACAGATTCCTGACGATTTTGTGCCAACAAAAATTCTGAAAATCTTCCTTTGGTACATCCTACCACTCCTCCTCCTCACCCTCGCCGACCGCACATTGGCGTGGACACGGTGGCTGAAAGAACGAAACAATTCTAACATATTATATAAACTTTTTAAAAAGAAAAGAAAAATGAGAAAGAAAATTGTAGCAGGCAACTGGAAGATGAACCTCAACCTGCAGGAAGGCGTAGCACTCGCCAAGGAAATCAACGAAGCTCTCGCAGCCGACAAACCTAACTGCGAGGTTATTATCTGCACACCGTTCATTCACCTTGCTTCTGTAGCTAAGGAGCTCGACCAGAACGTAGTGGCTCTCGGTGCAGAAAACTGCGCAGACAAGGCCAAGGGTGCTTACACCGGTGAGGTGTCAGCCGAGATGGTAAAGAGCACAGGTGCTCAGTATGTTATCCTCGGCCACTCAGAGCGTCGTCAGTATTACGGCGAGACCGCTGAGATCCTGAAGGAGAAGGTAGACCTGGCTCTGGCTAACGGTCTGAAGATTCTCTTCTGCTGCGGCGAGACTCTTGAGGAGCGCAAGGCAGAGAAGCAGAACGAGGTTGTTAAGGCTGAGCTCGCAGGTTCAGTGTTCCACCTCGACGCAGAGGCTTGGAAGAACATCGTCATCGCTTACGAGCCCATCTGGGCCATCGGCACAGGCATGACCGCTACCTCTGACCAGGCTGAGGAGATGCTGGCTTACATCCGCTCTATCGTAGCAGAGAAGTATGGCAAGGAGGCTGCTGAGGAGACATCTATCCTCTACGGCGGAAGCTGCAAGGCAAGCAACGCTCCCGAGCTGTTCTCTAAGCCCGATATCGACGGTGGCCTCATCGGTGGCGCTTCTCTGAAGTGTGCCGATTTCAAGGGCATCATCGATGCTTGGAAGAAATAATCGGACAAGAACACCGATAAAACATTTCTGACAACAGCAGAAAGCGAAAAAAGCACTGCCGTCTTTATCTTTGCCTGACGTGGTCTACATGACAGGCCGATGAGGACGGCGTGCTCATTTTTAAAACACACTTTTTGAGAATCATCATCAACAACACGACAATGAGACTATTCGTCATAACACTGGCCGCACTGCTCGGCATGGCTACACACATGAAGGCACAATCCTTCACGCAGCACATACAGCAGCACACAAAAGACACGGGCACGGTGACCGTTGTGCAAAGCAAGGACATCGACGAATTGGTCAACAGCGCCGACGTGTCAGGACACAAACAGGTGAATCCTGCGAAAACGGCCAACCCATCATCACCGTCAAAGCAGACAAGCCCATCAGCTACAACAACAACCCATCCCAACAGCCATTCAAACCATGCTGCCGCCAACAACGAGCACAAGCATGGCAACGAGGCTGCTGCCAACAACAAGAAAGAGGAACACTCCGCAAGGGAGAACAACAATAGCACCGCCTCAGGCAAACAAGAAACCGAAACAGACATTCCAACCGTCGACATGCGCAAGAAAATTCCTCTTCGCAGCTATAAGGTCAACGGCTATCGTGTGCAGGTATTTGCTGGAGGCAACTCACGAAACGACCGCGTGAAAGCGCAGAAGGCGGGCAGCGATGTAAAGATGGCATACCCCGACATACCCGTCTATGTTCATTTCTATTCGCCACGTTGGATCTGCCGCATGGGCAACTTCCGCAGCTTAGCTGAAGCCCAGAAGATGCTCGCCAAGGTTCGCT
>OQVZ01000094.1_pt1 | contig 30147 bp, 20 predicted proteins | sample 1691571 | NCBI WGS metagenome assembly OQVZ01 (sample SAMN03418261, study PRJEB22391) | human gut metagenome | biome: human-gut; feature: organic feature; material: feces | host: Homo sapiens | place: Tanzania | collected 2013-01
GATGCTCGTCCCTCGCAATCGCTCCGTGAGGTGGCAGTGCCAATCCCGTGGGAGCTTAGAACAAAGAACCCGGCTATGTGAGGCAATGTGGATTTTCTGCCAAACAAGGACAGTTGTTGCAAACTCAAAGGGCCAACCGCAAGCCAAGGTAGTAGTAGCGGAACGCCGGGTAGTCGCCGGAACGAAGCGACGAGCGACAGTACCTGGCGTAGTCGTACCAGCCACCGCCACGGTCCACGCGGTCCGACCCACTAAGAGGACCTTTAGGGTCGGTCTGCGAATATGATGTATAGTTGGCATACCAGTCGCTACACCACTCCCAAACATTGCCACTCATATCATAGATGCCCAATTCGTTGGGAGCTTTGGTGCCAACTGGATGAGTTTGATCGCCACTGTTGCCGTCAAACCAAGCCACATTATCAATGTCATTACTGCCACTATATTTATACCCACGGCTGTTGTTACCGCCACGGCAAGCAAACTCCCATTCAGCCTCGGTGGGGAGGCGGAAATTGCGACCAGTAAGACTGTTCAGTTTTTGAATAAACTCCTGACAGTCGTTCCAACTGACACACTCCACAGGCAAATTGGAGCCTTTAAAATTTGATGGATTGCTACCCATCACGGCTTGCCAAAGTGCCTGTGTGATCTCGGTTTTACCAATGTAGTAACTACTCAAAGTCACACCGTGAACTGGCTTCTCATCGCTATCGGCTTCATCTTCCTGTTCGGAAGTGGCTCCCATGCGGAAAGTGCCACCCTCCACACGCACCATCTCAAACGACACGCCATTCACCATGAATCTGCCAGAATTAACCTCCACTTTGAAGCAAATATTGGCACCTGCGAGTTTCTCTCGCTCGGCAAGCACATCCCACACAATGCGGTGACTACCTGCTGGCACCTGCTTATTCACATCGCCAGTCACTTGCTTTAATGGATTACTCCAAGTGCGACCACCATCGGTGGAGCAAAACACATCACCCACGCTACCAGCCTTATCCGTCTCGTAGGTGATAATGATGTTTTTGCCCTCTTGATAGGCATCAACATTGCTCACCGTCTGCCCAAAAGAGCAAACAGCAGTAAACACAGATAGTAAAAGAAAAAATACCAGTTTTATCATATCAAAAATATATATTCAAAAAATAACCTTATTTTCTACAACACAAGGGTTGTTTGGGCGTTAAAGCGCCAACCGCAAGCCCATATCGCTGTCGCAATCATTAGGATCGTCGTTGTCGCGACTGGTGGAGGTGCAAGCGTCTCTCAAATCGTCGATACTGCCGCCACGAATAATGCGCCCTGGTCCCGTAGTTGGACCTTGTGGGTTGGTTTGTGGCTCATCGGTGTAGATACCATACCAGTCGCTGCACCACTCATACACATTGCCAGTCATATCATAGATGCCCAATTCGTTGGGCTGCTTTGATGCCACAGGATGGGTGATTTCCTCGCCATTCATGTCGTACCACGCCACATCATTAATACTGTCGCTTCCGGCATACTTGTAGCCTCGGCTCTTGTTGCCACCTCGTGCCGCATATTCCCATTCCGCCTCGGTGGGCATTCGAAACTTCTTATTAGTCAGAACATTCAGCTTGCCAATAAACTCTTGGCAATCTTTCCAGCTCACATTCTCCACTGGAAGATTATCACCTTTGAAGTTAGATGGATTGGTGCCCATCACGGCTTCCCACAAGGCTTGTGTCACTTCCGTTTTGCCAATGTAGTAGCCGTCTAAGGTCACGCTGTGGGCAGGGCTTTCGTTTGTGACTGCCTTCATGTCGAATCCTTTATCCAATCCCATATTGAATATGCCCCCATCCACACGCACCATGTCGAAACTCACACCCTTCACCTTGACGGTGATTACACTCGCCATCTTTTCTTCCACCTTGAAGCAGATATTGTTTCCCTTGAGATCGTATGCCTCTGCCAGCACATTCCATGTGATGCGGTGCTTGCCAGCCTTCACAACCTTGCGGACATCGCCTGTCACCTGCTTTAGCGGCGCGCCCCAAGTGCGACCGCCATCGGTGGAGCAATACACATCGCCCACACTACCAGCCTTATCCGTCTCGTAGGTGATAATGATGTTTTTGCCTTCTTGATAGGCATCAACATTGCTCACCGTCTGCCCAAAGGAGCAAACAGCAGTGAAGCAAACAAGTGATAGAAATAAAGTATAAATTTGTTTCATATTATTTTTTCGTAAGGGCGCGAGGGCTAAATTTGCGAATCATAACGTAGGGACATGCCTTTGGCATGTTTCCAATGCGTTGATACATTGCCGATTGCCAGCGAAACATGCCGAAGGCATGTCCCTACGCTATGGCGTTTGCGTGTCTGCGCATTGCTGATTGCCATCGAAACATGCCGAAGGCATGTCCCTACGCTATGGCGTTTATTTTTAATTTACACTACCTTGTGATGGTGAGAGGGATTTTTTTGAGCTGGAGGTTGAGGTCGTGTAAGCGGCTGCTTCCAAGCCATTTCAAAAAATCCGCTTCGCTGAGCGAGCGTGGCAAGGAGTGATCCATGCTTTCATCGGACGCCTTATAAAACGGCTGCTTGGAGAACAGCACATACAGCACATTATGCTCCACGGCACGAGAGGCAGTAAGCACATACTCGTCAACCAACGCCTTATCGTCTTGCGGTGCCTTTTCCACGGAAAAGAACACATAATCGCAATTGGCTTTCACCTGCTGCACCCCCGATTGCGCGCGCTGATAGGGCAAAAGGCAAAAAGCCTCGCCATCGCCAGGCAAAAGATACACAGCCACATAGCCATCAATAGGCGAACGGAAATAGAGGTAAAGGTCGTTGCCGTCTTTAAACTCGGTAGCCATATCGGCACGCTCAGGATGGTTGCGGAGCGTCTCGGCAATGAAATTCACTTGCGCCGATGTCAATTCGCGCGCTTTACCTTTCACTTTCACCGTCACCACCATCATACCATCAGTGAACTCAATATTGCATTGAGGTTTGCCTATGGTTTCCAACCACTCGCCTTTCACATCCGATGCACTGTAGGAGAAAAAAGAGGTTTGCGATTTAGACTCCTGCCCCTCGGCGGTGTTCTCCAACCGAGTGGTGTTTTCTTGCGAAATCAGTGTGCCAAACTCATCGGCAATAGCTTGAAGTTTGGCACGCTCAAGAGCCACCTTCATCGCCTCGTCGGGACTTTGGTTGCTCGGCGCATGATACACATAGGTGGCCTCAACCGTTTTCACCTTTGCGGCAAAAGCGCTTGAAGCCAATAAAACTGTGAACGCAAATATCAGATACTTAATGGGCATATCATTTTGCAAAGCCGAGCGCCTTGTCGAGCTGCTCATGCAAATCTTTTCCTTTTTGTTCCAAATCTTCGCGAATGGCTTGACGAGCAGCCTCTTTCGCCATTCCTAAATTATAAGCAAGACGCAAGAGCACTTCCTTATTTTTGTTTGGCAATGTGCGGTAAAGCTCTACCACGGTGATGGTTTTGCCAATCTTTTGCGAAATAAGATTCTTGCTTGCCAACACGCTCTCGGTGATGGAGGCAGCCTCCTCTTTGCCAAGTTGCTTATTGGCTACGGTGCTTTCAACTAAAGCGGTTACTTCGGTCTGAATTTGACCTGCGAGATTCTGCTTTGCAAGTTCATAAGCCTGTGCCTTAGCCGCATCATAAGTTTCGCCAATCGACATCGCCTCGCTCATCAAAAATTTTGGATAACCCAACTCATCTTCCTCTTGCTGCTTGAGATAGCTGCGGTCGAGCTGCTTTTCAAGAGGGAGAGCGCCAGGGGCTGCCTTCCACCCTTCTTTTTCCAACTTCTTTGCTTCTTTACGAGCAGTTTTCGATGATTTTGAGTCGAGTTCTTTCTTTGCAGCCTTTTGATTGTCGGCATTCATAGTAAGTGGAGCTGCCATCAGCATAAATGCTCCAATGATTGCGATGATCTTCTTCATTTTTTTCCGGTTTAAATATGTTATAATTTGTTTTTTCTAAATAAAAAGAGGTTGAATGTTTTCAACCTCCAAATTTAGTGAAAATCGCGCACCTATCCAACGCTTTCCGACAAAAATTTCAAACCCAAATCGGCCGATTTGAGTTAAATCGTGGCTAAATGCGCCATTTTGAGTATTTCAGCAGTTGTGGTTAGAGGGCGAGGCGGAAGCCGAGGAACATGTAGGGTTCGGGGCGATAGGTGGCACCACGGGCTGATGCACGGTTAAACCATTCGGAGTTGTTAAAAGCACCTCCGCGGCGCACGCCGTATCGTCCTGAATCAGGGCCAGTTGGGTTAGTGTGTTCCTTGGTTAATTCATAATATCCATACCAGTCGGAGCACCACTCCCACACGTTGCCACTCATGTCATAAATGTCCAGTTCGTTTGGGGCTTTGGTGGCGACGGGGTGGGTTTGACTGCCACTGTTGTCACGATACCACGCCACAACGTCAGGGTCGTTGCTGCCGCTGTATTTGCAGGAACGGCTATTCACTCCGCCACGGCATGCATATTCCCATTCCGACTCGGTGGGCAAACGGAATTTCTGACCGGTAAGCTGATTGAGTTTTTTGATAAAATCCAGACAGTCGTGGTAGCAAACACGCTCCACAGGACGATCGTCGCCAACGAAATACGATGGATTGTCGCCCATCACTGCCTGCCAAAGCGCTTGCGTCACCTCGGTCTGACCAATTAAGAAGTTGGATAAAGTGACTGTGTGAACCTGAACCTCGTCGCGGCCTGGGTTGCTGCCCATGTTTGGTGTGGCACCCATTTTAAAAGTGCCGCCTTCCACCTGCACCATCACAAACTTCACTCCATTCACAGTGAAAGTTTCCTTCAAAACCTTTTTCTGCTTTGGTTTCGCAGCTTTGCTGACCATTTTCGATGATTTAGCACGAACGGCTTTTCTTGCAGCACGTTGTAAGCTGGCGTTCATGGCAAGAGGAGCCGACATCAGTAGAAATGCGCCCATCAGAGCGAACATCTTGTTTATCTTCATATCGTTATTAGTATTTAAAAATTATGATTCTTATTAAAAAGCATTTTCAAAATTACAAAAAGTAACGCACCTGACCAAGCCTTTCGGCATATATAAACCACTACTAACACATAGCAAAAAACGGAAAATAACTTAAAATCACATTATTAAAACAGATAGAGAAACAACTATATGTGGAAAGATTTTGAGTATCAAAGCAAATTTTGTAACTTTGTTAGCGATAACACTAATTAAAACTCTTATGAAACATTTATTTTTAGCCATTTTGGCAGCCGGCATGGCATTCAGCGCAGCAGCCGACGACAAGGTAGTGATTCCCGACAGCACAGGCTTTAAGTTCACCGATGTGAAGGTGATAAAGAGCACACCTGTAAAGGATCAAAACAAATCAGGCACTTGCTGGTGCTATTCTACCAACTCATTCTTTGAAAACGAAATCCTCCGCAAGACCGGTAAGGAAGTTCACCTGAGCGAAGGCTTTGTGGTATGGCACTGCTACTTCGACAAGGCACAAAAATTCATTCGCATGGACGGCAAAATCAACTTCGCCGAAGGTGGTGCAGCTGAAGATGTGCCTTACGTTTGGAACCGCTACGGTATGATGCCTAACGAAGCATACACCGGCATGACTCACGGCGACAAGAAATTCAACACCGCTGAACTCACCGCCGTGCTCTCTGGCTTCCTCGATGTGGTGAACAGCAAAAAGTTGAAAAAACTCACTCCATCATGGCTTGAAGGTTTTCAGGGCGTGCTCAACGCTTATATGGGCAAAATTCCTGAAAACTTCACATACGAAGGCAAGAACTATACTCCACAAACATTCGCAGCATCGCTCGGCATCAATATGGACGACTACATTTCTATCGCATCGTTCACACACCACCCATTCTATAAGCCATTCACCCTTGAAGTGGCTGACAACTGGACTTGGGCTCAATATCAAAACGTGCCTGTTGACGAATTGCTCGAAGTGGCTAACTACGCTATCGACCACGGCTACACCATCGCATGGGGTGCCGATGTGAGCGAACCTTGCTTCAAGTGGCGCAAGGGCTACGCTGTGCTTCCTGTTGACCACGAAGTGCCCGACCTGAAGGGTAGCGACATGGACCGCTGGACTCAACTCAGCACCAAAGACCAAGAAAGCGAAAAGTGGGACATCAAGGGTCCGGTTGAAGAAATGGTTGTAACTCAAGAAAACCGCCAAGAAATGTTCGACAACAAGGAAACCACCGACGACCACGGTATGGTAATCGTGGGCAAGGCAGTTGACCAAAAAGGCAACAAGTATTTCAAGGTGCAAAACAGCTGGAACACCAACCAACTCTACCACGGTTTCTTCTACGTGAGCGAAGCATATTTCAAAGCTAAGACCATGAACATCTTCCTCAACAAGGAAGCCGTTCCAAGCAAGATTGCCAAGAAAATGGGATTGAAATAATCAGAAAATATACATCTCTACAAGGAGGCACCCGCATTTGGGTGCCTCCTTTTTCTTTATATAATGAAGGGTTAATTGGTGATTTTTTTGTAATTTTGCACTCTTATTCGGAAAAGGAGCCCCCTTAGTGGTGTGATTTCCATCTTTTTGCAAACGAATTATTCTATAAAAACATATATTATTTCTTATGAGTTTTATTTCTACTAAAAACATCAAAGGAGACCTCTTTGGTGGTATCACGGCAGGTATTGTGGCATTGCCACTTGCACTTGCCTTCGGTATTCAAGCGTTTGGTGGCATCGACGACCCATCGGCAAGTTCGGTGGGCGCATTGGCTGGCCTTGTGGGTGCAACACTTCTGGGCTGCTTCGCCTCAATCTTCGGTGGCACACATTCACAAATCAGCGGCCCTACGGGTCCAATGACCGTAATCACCGCATCGGTGGTGAGCGGCGCATGGGCAGCCAGCAATGGCAACATGAGCGAGGTGCTGCTCACCATGTCGCTTGCAGGCATGTTCTGCGGTTTGTTCCAAATCTTGTTTGGTATCATTAAAATCGGTAAGTATGTGCGCTATATCCCCTACCCTGTGCTGTCGGGCTTCATGAGCGGTATCGGCGTGATTATCATTCTCCAGCAAATCTACCCACTGCTTGGTTTGAAATCGCCAGTGCTGGTGGTGGATATGATCACCCAGTTCCCTGAAATTGTGTCGAACGGCATCGACACCACTGCCCTTCTCCTGGGCTTGGGCACCATCGCCATTATCATGGCATTTCCACGCATCACTAAAAAGATTCCGGCCACACTCGTAGCGCTGATTATCATCACCATCATTTCGCTGTTCTGCAATCTTGACGACTCACTCAAGATTGGCGAAATTCCATCGGGCATTCCAATGCCATTCTTTGCCAACGGCAGCGTGGACCTGAGCGGTGTGAACTGGGCGCAAATACTCAAGCAAGCAGTGATTCCCGGCCTTACCCTCGCAGGTCTTGGTTCAATCGACACGCTGCTCACCTCGGTGGTGGCTGACAATATCACCAAAACAAAGCACAACAGCAACCAAGAGTTGATTGGTCAAGGTATCGGCAACGCCATTGCCGGTTTGTTCTGCGGTGTGGCGGGAGCTGGTGCCACTATGCGAACAGTAGTGAATGTGAAGTCAGGTGGCCGCACACAGCTCAGTGGTGTGTTCCACTCAATGCTACTGCTTGCCATTCTGCTTGGTTTGGGCTTCCTCGTGAAGCACGTGCCACTCGCTGTGCTGGCTGGCATCTTGATTACTGTGGGTTGGGGAATTATCGACTTCCAAGGTTTCCGCGACTTGCTGAAGATTCCACGCGCCGACGCGTTTGTGCTTATCGTGGTGTTCTTCACCACCGTGTTTGTTGACCTGCTCACCGCCGTAGGCTTGGGAATGGTGATTGCTTGCGTGCTATTTATGAAGCGCGCCAGCGACCTTGTGGAAGGTTCATACAGTTCACAGGAAATGCAAAACTTCGACAAGGAAAGCCCTTGGAGCGATGAAAGCGACATGCCAGCCAACGCAAAACACAAAATCTACATTCAGCGTCTGAATGGTCCTATCTTCTTCGGATCAATCACCCGATTCCAAGAAGTGATGAACGATGTGCCTGCCGATGCTGAAATCGTGATTATCCGTATGCGTCGTGTCAGCTTCATGGACCAATCGGGCTTGTACGCAATGGAAACTGCTATCAAGGAATTGAACGAGCGTGGCGTGATGGTGCTGATGACCATCATTCAACCACAGCCAATGTATATGCTCACCTCTATGGACTGTATTCCTGAACTCGTTCCCGAAAACCACACATTTAAAACCTTTGAAGAATGTACTGAGTTCCTCAAAGCCAATGTGAAATAAACGCAAATCGTATTGCCAAAATATGACAAAGAAGGTGTGTTGTAAAAGCGCACCTTCTTTTTTTATTCCAAATCGGTCTTAAGGCTTGCAGTCTTTCGACTTCAATACCATAGTACATAGTTAGATATTTCGCTTAATCAAATCGGTGAACGGCTTCCAATACATTTCGGTTTTCATTTCACCCACACCAAAAACGGAGCTGAAAGCAAGTTTGGTGGTTGGGCGTTCGTGCGCCATCGCCTTGAGCGATTTGTCGCTGAACACCATATACGGACGCTTATGCTCGCGCTGGGCAATGGTATAGCGGAGAGCCTTCAACTGGTTGAACAATTCCTGTTCAGAAAGCGTCAAGTTGAAATCAAATGTCTTTTCCACAACGGCAGGTTTCTCCTTCTCCACAAATTCCTTCTTCACGAATTGAGTGAGCTGCACTTTCTCCCTGCCGTAAAGAATGTCCTTGCCATAGGAAGTGATTTTCAAGTGGTTGTTCTCGTTATAAGCCACATCGAAAATGCCAAGCTGCTGCATTTGCAGCAAATAGGCATTCCATTCAAGATTGCTTAAATTGCGACCCACACCGTAAGTCTTTAAATGGTGATAGCCCTGCTGAATGATTTCGACGCTGGAAGAACCACGCAGAATATCCTTCAGGGTGTAAAGACCGATTTTCTCGTCGGTGCGCACAATCGCACTCAGTGCCATCTGCACCAGTATGGAGCCATCGAATCGCTTCGGCGGATTCTTGCACACGTCGCAGTTACCGCAGTCGTGGTCGATACGCTCATTGAAATAACTCAACAGAATCCTTCGCCTACAAATCGACGATTCGGCGTAACGCTGCATCAACTCCAACTTTTGAGTGTTGAGTTGCACTTGCCCCGATTCCTTGATGAAACGATTGTGCGAAATCACATCACCATAAGAGTAAAACATCAGCGCATCAGCCTCCAAGCCATCGCGCCCTGCTCTACCAATTTCCTGATAATACGACTCCATATTTTGAGGCATATTGTAATGCACCACCCATCGCACATTGCTCTTGTCTATACCCATACCGAAGGCTACAGTAGCACACACAATCTGAATATCATCGTTGAGAAATCCTGTTTGGACAGCATTTTTGACAGAAACTGACAAACCCGCGTGAAACGCCTGAGCATTCAATCCACGTCGCTTCAGTTTCTCTGCCAGCGTTTCGGTATTTTTCCGACTGAAGCAATAAATGATGCCACACTCGCCATGGTGGCGGTCGATAAACTTCACCAACGTATTGAATTTATCTGCGCCAGTATAACCCGACAGCACGGTGAGTGAAATGTTTTTCCTGTCGAACGACGAAAGGAAAAGTTTTGCATCGGGAATATTGAGTTGTTTTCTGATGTCGTCGCGCGTAATTTGGTCGGCAGTAGCAGTCAGCGCCACGATAGGCACACCGGGGAAATGCTCTTTCAACACCGAAAGTTGAGTGTATTCAGGTCGGAAATCGTGCCCCCATTGCGAAATACAGTGGGCTTCATCAATAGCGAGCAAACTGATTTTTATGTGTTTCGACCAATTATCTAAATCGCCCAACAAACGCTCTGGAGAAATATACAGCAACTTGATTCGCCCCGCTAAAGCACAATCCAGCACATCGCGATTCTGCGCCTCGGTCTGCATACTATTGATAGAAGCCGCTGGCACACCATTAGCAATCAGGGCGTCCACCTGGTCTTTCATCAACGCTAACAGCGGCGAAACCACCACGCAGCAACCATCGCTCAACAGCGCAGGAATTTGATAGCAAAGCGACTTGCCTCCGCCTGTGGGCATCAGCACGATGCTGTCGCCACCACTTATGATGTGGCTTATCACCTCATATTGCATCGGCAAAAACGAGGGATAGCCATAGAATTGGCGCAATACACCAAGTGCTTGCGCTTTTAGTTGTTCGGGGTTAATTGGCATAATGAGAGATGTTTATAGGTCAGAAAGCGTTTTGTTCGCCTCTTATTGCATTCACCACGGTAAGCACAATGATTTTCAAGTCGAGGAAGAAGTTCCAGTTTTCTGTGTACCACACATCGTATTCCACACGCTTTTCCATCTTCCAAAGTTCGTCGGTAGGTCCACGGAAGCCATTCACCTGTGCCCAACCAGTCACACCTGGCTTAATCACATGGCGAAGCATATATTTATCGATGAGTTCGCTATAGGTGTGAGTTTGCTGCTCCATGTGCGGACGAGGTCCCACAATCGACATTTCACCACGCCACACGTTGAAGAACTGTGGCAGCTCATCGATACTGGTTTTACGCAAAAAGTCACCCACTTTCGTTTTTCTTGGGTCGTCTTTAGTAGCCTGCACAGTGTCGCTCTGGCTATTTACGCGCATGGTGCGGAATTTATAGCAAGTGAACGCCTTGCCGCGCAAGCCAGTGCGGCGCTGTTTGAAGAACAATGGACCTGGCGACGACATCTTGATTGCAATGCCCACTGGAATCAGCACCAAAGGCGAGAGCACAAGCATGATAGACGACACCACAAAGTCGAACAAACGCTTCATCGCCGCATTCACAGGCAAACTGAGCGGATTGGGGCGAGCTTGAAGCACTGGCACATTATCCACCGAGAAAAGTTCAAATTGTCGGGTAATATGACGGCCAAACTGTGGCACATAATAGAAATCCACTGCATTGCGCTCGGCTATTGAAAGGAGTTTTGCCACTTCCTCATTATCAGTATCGGGAATGCAGCAATACATTTCATCAATAGGATTGTCGTGTACAAACTGCTCAACCTTATCCAGCGTACCTTTATAAAATTCGGTCTTACTTAAATTCTTATTATCATCAAATACGCCAACTATACGATAGCCATAGCCTTGATCGCCCTCCAAAACGCCAATGAGTTTCTGCCCCACTGGTCCAGCGCCAATCACCACAATCTGCTTGTAGTTTTTACCCAAAGAGCGATAGCGCTTCAGCAACTTTCGTGAAATAATCCACCAGCTGCCAAGCCCTATACAGAAGAATCCGTAAAACTTACCAAAACTCTCCCAATCAAAGTGGTCGTCGCTCAGAAAATAGGTGAGCGAAAGAAACACCACAGCATGAAGCGACACCGCCTTAATCACCTGTAATGCAACACGGTCGGCGAAAACCACACGACGATAGTGAATATCTGAGAAGAAATAACTCACAGCCATATACGACACATTCATCATGAGCCAAACAAGTTTAGACACAAACATATCATCGTGCTTACAAAGCAAGCACACAATCATGTACGACAAATTGAGCACGACAAAGTCGATGCCCAAAAATATCCACCTGATATATTGACCGTATCTTCCCTTACTCTTCATTCCTAACAAATAGTGGTTATAGGCAAACTCCCTACGGCACGCATACTATGCGCTGCCGTAAGGAGAATGCTTTATAGATTATAATCCTTAGATTTTTTCGTCAATCAACTTGATTTTTTGCTCAAGCATTGCAATCTCTTCCTTGATGTTTGCAATCTTGCGCTCCATCTCCTTCACAAGAGAATTACCGCTCTTAGATTGAGCGTTGAAGAAACCAAGGTTGTTTTCGTAAGTCTTCAATTCCTGCGACTTCATTTCGTAGGCACGAACAAGGCGCTCTCTTTCGTGATAAACCTTACCTGTATCGCTCATTTGATTGATTGAGTTGGCAAAGTTAGCCATGCGAGCCTTCTTAGCCTTCATGTCAAGCTGTTCGAAAGCCTTGTCGATGGCTGCCTTGTATTCGGCATACACCTTGTCTTTTTCCTTATAAGGCACATGACCCACTTCCTGCCATTTCTTCATCAATTCACGAACCTTGTTTGGAGCATCTTCTGTTTCCTTGTTTTCAAGAATTGAGTTGATTTGAGCGATAATGTCCTTTTTCAGCTTGAGGTTTTCGTGCTCAACAGAGTGAACATTCACGTTCTGCTTCTTCTTTTCTTCAAAGAATGCGTCACAAGCAGCGATAAAGCGTTTCCACACGGCATCGCTGTGCTTCTTCACCACTGGACCAACGGTTTTCCACTCTTTCTGCAAAGCGATGAGGGCATCGGTGGTCTTCTTCCACTCGGTGGAATCCTTCAGAGCCTCAGCCTTTTCACAAAGTTCGATTTTCTTAGCCAAGTTAGCAGCAAGTTCATCTTTCATTCGTTTGAAGAATTCAGCCTTCTTTGCAAAGAACTCGTCGCAACTCTTGCGGAAACGGGCAAACAACTCAGTGTTCACCTTGCGAGAAGCGAAACCGAGCTTCTTCCACTCTTCCTGCAATCCGATAATCGCCTTGGTGGCTTCGTCCCACGCAGCGTAGGTTTTCAGGTTGTCGGTTGAGATAGCCTCAATCTTCACACAAAGTGCTTCCTTACCTTCGGCATTCTTCTTTTCATTAGCCTTACGCTCTTCGAAGAATGATTGATATTTTTTATTGATTACGGCAGAAGCATTTTTGAAACGAGTCCACAATTCTTCGCGAATTTCCTTGCTTACAGGACCAATTTCACGCCAAGAGGTGTGAAGTTGTTGCAATTTCTTGAAAGCATCCACAATGTCGGCTTCCTCGTCGAGGGCTTCAGCTTCGGCACAAAGTGCTTGCTTCTGTTCCAAGTTTTTCTTGAAATCATAGTCGCGAAGTTCTTTATTCATCTTCAGCAAGTCGTAGAAGCGCTCCACAGCCACCTGGTAGGCTTTCCAAACCTCTGTATCATTTTCAGAAGGCACTTCGCCAATGGCTTTGAAGTCTTGCTGGAGTTGCTGAACGGTGCTGTACTGACGATTCACGTTGTCGGCATCTTCTGCTATCTCATTAATCTTAGAAATGATTTCGCGCTTTTTAGCAAGATTTTCAGCCTTCAAGGCATCTTGCGCAGCATTGTAGGCAGCTCTCTTCTCTTTGATTTCTGCATACAAGCTCTTGAACTGTTCTTCCAGCTCATCGGCAGCGGGGGCAAAAGCAGCCTCTTCATTGCCCTTGGCAATAAAGGCCTCTTTTTCTTTCGCCAGTTCTTCCTTGCGGATAGCGGCAAAAGCCACCCTGACACGAACAACATCTTCCTTCACTTCGTTGACGGGTTGCTGTGCAAGGTTTTGAAGCACCTCCACGAGTTGCTTCTTATCCATAGCTGCATAGTTGGTTAACGACTCTTCAGAAACCTTTTGAGTTTCTGAAACTTGATTCACAACTTCTTCAGTGACAGCTGCTGCCACTTCAGGTTTCTGCTCTGAAAGTTCTGTAACTTGGTCTTGTTGTACAGACTCGGAGTTCAAGGTTACATCCTTTTCGAGTTCGTTGTTCGATTGGGACATTTCACGCGATTCCATAATGATATTTATTAATGACCTACGGTCAACTATTAATTAATTCCAAATTTACAAAAAAATTCCGCAAACAAGCGGTTTTTTCTTGTTTTTTTATCATTAACCCTTATTTTTTCAGCTTTCAAGAAATTGAGCATCTGTTTTATAGTCACCACGCTATGCGTCGGGACCATAATACAGAATGGAACAATTGTCGGGATTCAGCAATTTTTTAGCCACATTCATCAGTCTATCTTGAGTGATGCAACGATACTTGCCCACTTCCCTATTTATGTCGGAAGCGTCGCCCAGCAACTCGTACTGACACAACTTCACGCCTTTTTTCTCGTAAGTAAGCATGTCGAAAAGTTGGGTTGACTCATATTTGTTGGCACATTTCTCTATCTCGTAGGCGGTGGCACCAGTGCGGAGAAAATCTGCCAGTTCGGCATCAATCGCCTCCTTAGCCTTGGCGAATGACACACCATCCGTCAAGCGGGCACGCACAATAAACAGCCCTGGATCATAAGTGCCGGAAACCGACGCATCGAGCTCTGTGAAAAGCCCCGACTTCACCAACACATTTCTATAGAAGCGCGACGACATGCCATTCGACAGCACATCGCTCAACATATCACACACCTGATAGTCGGCATCGCGACGGCCACACATGTGATACATCATCGTCAGCATATTCTGAGGCACCTCACGCTTCACCGACAAGATTCGCTGCTCAGTTTGTACAGGTTCTTGTGGCAAGTTGCGCACAGGAATATTGGCTGGAGCAAAGTCGCCAAACCATTTTTCAGTGAGCGCAACGGCTTTTTCAAATTCAATATGGCCCGAAACGCAGAGAATCAAATTGTTGACGGCATAATGCTGTGCGAAAAACGACTTAATATCCTCATGCGAGGCGTTTTTTATGTCATCTACCGTAAGTCCGATAGTGGGCCAGCGGTAAGGGTGCACTTTATAAGCCAAATCGTTGCAAACGTGATAGAAGTCACCGTAAGGCACATTCAGGCAACGCTGCTTAAATTCCTCAATCACCACGCTCTTTTGCGTGTCGATGCTTTCGTCGGTCAAATTCAAGTAGCGAAGTCGGTCAGACTCAAGCCAAAATGCCGTTTCCACATTTTGCGCAGGAAGGGTTTCGTAATAATTGGTTATGTCAACACTGGTCCAAGCATTACTGCTACCCCCTGCCGCTTGAAGCGGAGCATCGAAATTAGGTGCATTTTTCGAGCCTGTAAACATTAAGTGCTCAAACAGGTGCGCAAGACCTGTGGCTTTCGGATTTTCATCTTTCGAGCCTACATCATACAACAAATTCAACGCCACCATTTGGGTGTTTTTGTCATAATAGTGCAACAGGCGCAAACCATTTTTCAGGCGATAGGTATTAAATGAAATCATGGCTATGTGATGCTATAGTTTTACTCCACAACTTTTGCTGAAATAATCTTGATGTCGTCCACTGGGCGATCTGCAGGGTCGGTAGCTACTTGCTGGATTTTTTCCACCACATCCATGCCTTCCACCACTTCGCCAAACACTGTGTATTGACCATCGAGGTGAGGAGTGCCACCCACTGTGGTGTAAGCCTCAACCTGAGCTGGGGTGAATTTCAAAGGATTCTTTGCATATTCGGCTTCGGTGAGGGCAATCAGTTCGTTTTGGAGTTCTTCCAAACCGAGAGAATCGCCTGCTGCCTGCATATTGCGAATAGAGTCAACACGCTCTCTCACCAAACCGCTGAAAATATCTTCCTTCTTTTGGTCGCCCATGCGCTGTTCCATCATTTCCACCTGCTGTGGTGAATACGACTTACCAGTCACGATGTAGAACTGCGAAGCACTGCTTCTGCGCTCTGGATTCACAGCGTCGCCAGTACGTGCAGCGGCAAGCGCACCTTTTTTGTGGAAATACTGTGGATACACAAATTCTGCTTCCACGGTATAGCCGAGGTCGCCAGAGCCAAGTTGCTGACCTGCTGCTGCGGTCTTTGAACTTGGGTCGCCAGTCTGAATCATGAAATCCTTAATCACACGGTGAAAAAGCACACCATTGTACACGCTATCGTTCACCACTTTCAAAAAGTTGTCGCGGTGCTTTGGCGTTTCGTTATATAATTTCACAACAATATTGCCAAGAGTGGTTTCAAACGCCACTTTGGTTTCTTTTTCGTTTGCCATTTGTTTTGCCATATTAATTTGTGCGTTCGCTCCTTGACTGAGGGAGAGAACGCATATCATAAATAAAAAAGTAATCGAAATAATTCGCATCAATTTACATTCCCACAGGATAAAGACGTTTGTAAATTCTACGGAAATTGTCGTCGGAAGCCTTCAGTTCCTCTGCACGCTCCTTGTAGTCGGTGCCCCAAATTGACGCAGCCAAATCGCCAAGATACACACGTTCGCGGTCCTTTTCAATAGCCGCTTTAATCAGTTTGTCGATGCTGTTTGCAAATTTTTTAGGATCGATAGCATGAAGGTAGCGAGCAGTGCTAACCACAAATTGACCAGTCTTATCAACCATAATCATGATTTCTACCAATTCAGGCATAATCTTATCAACAGAGCCAATGTGGTTTGCAATGTATTCGTAGGTGAGCAAACCATTATTAGGGTCTTTCGACAATCTTTTCTTTAATTCTTCTTGCATATAATGTAGATAATTGATGTTTATTCAATAGTCCTGGTAACCATCACCCATTTGAGCGACAATTACATATTGCAAATTTAATCATTTTTAGGGAATCTTCACCCAAAATAGCAGAGAAAACAATAGCAAAGCCGAAATAATCTGAATCATTTCGGCTTTGCTACTTGTCTATGACGTGTGGCTCGTGGTTATTTTGCGAGCGACATGTTGATGGATATACCGTAGTTGCTGTTGGTGGTTGGGTACGAACTGGTGGACACGAGTGGCGTGTTCACTTGATAGTCGAAGTATGCACCCACAGTCACGCGCTTGCTCATCACATAGTTTGCGGTGAAATTGATACCCAATGTGCGTGTGCCGCTTGTAGGCTGTGCTGTGGCATCGAGAATCTTACGGATAAGGGCGGTGTTGTTGTTGATTTGGAAATCAAGATTGAGCGTCAAGTCGTTGCTCACGCCCTTCTGCCTGTTCTTCATCTTCAGCACCGTGTTGAAGTTGGCAATCTTATAGCCAGCGCCAATCACAAACGATTTAGTGCTTGTTTCCACCAACTGACCAGCCGAAGAATTGAGCGAAAGCGTGCGGGCATCGCGATACTCGGCATTGAAGGTGATGTTGTTGTTCATTGTAGCATTCACACCAATCAGCGGAGCAAACTTTTCAGTGATGGTCACCGATGAGATGTTGTATGGTGATGATGGACATGGGTTGCCTGAAAGGGCGTCTTGCGAGAAGCCGATACCGTCGCCTACAGCCACCCAGTCGCTATAACTTGAGAATGAGCCCACGGAATAGGTACACTGGTAAGCATGTGATAGCGTGAAACTCTTGAAATACTTCATAAAGAATGGCAACTTCGACAATCCGTCGTAAGTCATGCGCCAGTTAGGAAGTATAGAACTAAGCCCAGGGAACGGATTCAAGTTCACCGACTTGGCATCCTTACCTGAATACGCTGCAATAAACGCAGGAATCAGCACGTCGCTACTAGTGGTGCTCACTGTTCCATTCTTGGGGTCGAACGGACGACCTGCATACACAGTGCCCTTGATGAAGCCTGCTTCAGGATAATTCAAACCATTGTACTTATCTTCCAATCGCTGTGCGATGACAGGAATATTCTGGAGGAACTTGTCGAACGCATCACTTCTGTAGCCATTATCGGCACTGAACCCACGCAAGGCTGTAGCAATTGCCACATGCGTCTTGGTATAACTACCCGAATAGAGGGTGGTCATATCGTCGTACATGAACTGCAACTGGTTGGTGCGGTTGTCGGTTCTGTTGCCTGTGAGCGTAATCTTCAAACCTCTTACTGGCTCAATCTGAATTTCTGCGCTAAATTCCTGAGTCTTGCTGTAGATGGCTGGCGAGGTCATGTTTTGGTCGCAAAGCAGCCAACCTCTTTCCTTAGCCTTTTCAATATACGACTCATCGGTGAAACCGAATGCGAAATCCAAACCTGGAGCCATCACATCGTAATGCGTGGTTTGACCGAAAATGTCGCCAATATCAGGAATGAACTGTGGCAACGATAATTGTCGGGTATTGCGGAATTTCACATTAAACGAGCGAACACTCATTAAGAATCGGGTGCTATACTGGGCGAACTCGCTCCAGAAAGTCTTTTTAGCATCGGCAGGAACTTCCACAATGGTGAACTTGATATTCTGGTCACCCTTGTTGAGAATTTCCACATTATTATTGTCTTTTACCTTATACTTCACTTGGAAGCGTTTGCCGTCGGTGGTTCGTGCCGTTACGGTCACATTCTTCACATTCAAACTGTGCTTAATCACCAACGTGGAATCGGGATTCAACTTCAAAGTGCGCTCCAATTTCTTTGGTTTCTTTTTTTGAGTTCGCCTTGAGGTGGTGCTGTTGTTTCTGCCCCAAGAATTAAAGGATGAAGAACTTGAGAACCTCTTGTTTACATCTTTCAGATATGGAATCTTATTATACAACTGGTTCAAATCCCAACGGGTATCTAAATTCAGCGCAGCTTGGTTGGCAATCGTGTTACCAGAAATCACGCCATCGAGCGTAGTACCCCTATCCCAATGGTAGGTGGCGTTATAACTTGCATTAGCAGAGATAAAACTCAAAATCGGAATGGAAGAGAACGGCGCCTTGTAAGTGGCGGTGAATGTCTGGTTATACGCCCATGGCGTACCCAAATCCTTGATACTGGTCCACACCGAGTCGCGCCAGTCGCGATAGCGGTCGGGGAACAATTTCTTGTTCACCTGTCCAACAGGCTCAAGGATATGAGCAGTGGTGTTGGTGTTGATTGACACGTTGAACGACTTGGTGAAGTTCCAACTCAAAGCAAACTGACGGTCCCAAAGGAAATTCTTACTTACCGACACAGGCAACACCACATCAGCATCAGTTTGATTTCGGGTCTGCTGCTCGTAGTAGTAGCGAGAAATGTTGGTGTTGAACGACAGTGATGCCGGCAACCAGTGGAACTCCCATTCACGGAAGAACTTCAAATTCTTGTTCTTCGCATTAATCATTTTGTGGAAAGGCTTGAATGGCTTGGAATATGGAGTCCAGCTATATTGGAAACTACCACGGTAGTCGTTGGTGTTTTCGTAAGAATTGTTGGGGTCGGTGTTGTGCTGCTTGTTGAATGAGTAGCTGAATGTGAAGTTGGCAGGATCCCAAGGCATAGGATTCTTGCTCTTCACGTCAAACTTCAATCCCGACACGGAGAAACTCTCGGTCACCTTGCGAGTGACAGCGAAATCGTTGATAGAGTCGCGCTGATGACTGTTGGAGCAAGTTTCGAGCGCATCTTTCAAAAGCACGTCCTTATCCATTGGATTGTACTTTGGCGTGGTCTTTTGATTAGTGTAAGAGTAATATACAGGGGCTTTCAGTTTAGCCTTTTCAGGGAGGAAACGGCCCAAATCCACCTGAACAGCCACATTAATATTATCAAACTCGTCTAAACGACGATTCTTCAAACCTTGGTCAACCGAACCGAAGCCAGTGGTCTCCTTATGATAGCCGAAGTTCACTGTGGCGATATCGCTCAAATTCAGGTTGGCATTCACCTTGGCAGCCCAACCGCCATCTTGGTTGAAGTCGGTCACGCGCAATTCATCTACCCACAACGTACACTCCTTGGTGGAAGTGGCACGGTTACGCACACCCACCATAATCACACGCACATCGCTCAACGCAGGGTTACCCATCACGGTAATCATGTCGTTGGGGTTGTTGGGGTCTGGCTCTGAATAGCGAGAATAATACGACACCTCGCCCACGCCTGCCATTTTCTGTGCGTTGCGATTCTTCTTCACATTGATGAGGGCGTCGAGGTCTAAATCGAGCATATTGCTTGTTGGCCACACTTTCTCACGGTCACTTGAACTGTTGGTGCTGTAAACACCGGGAGCAGTTACTGCCATCGGAATTTCGTATTCATAATAGTTGTTCTTCGCATCAGTACCGAGGCGCAAGAACAGCGACACATCGCCGTCGCGAAGGTTTGTTGCATCGCCGATGAACGCTTCGTTATGAACAAACATTTGCAAACGCTTGTAGGTGCGGAGGTCGAGCGAGGTGTTGCGATACACACCACGAGCCTCACCGGTCTTCAGTTGCTCCACCTTCATCTGCATGGATTGCTCATTCAACTGGGTGATTTGCGATTGTCCAGAATCGACAATTCTGCTTACGCCAGGAGGGAGAACATAGTTCACAGGCTGACGAGTGGCATTCTCTTCAATGTTCACCGAGTTGACTGTAATCGCCCCTTCTGCAGGCTGATTGGTGCGAACATCTGGGTTATAATCGTAGTTGCGCCATTCGCCTCTCACGAGTTCGAGTGTAGCGAAACGCAAGTGGGTGGTCTTCTTGAAATTCGTCATAAACATTCGTATGAAACGAATGGTAGAGAAGTCGTTGATTGAGCCCACCTTCTTTTCATATTCACGCAAGGGCACACTGAATTGATACCAAACGATAGGCGTTTTCTTGCCGTCGCGAGTGGAAACCATGAGTTCTTGCTTATCCACGATGTAGTTCTTTCCCACCACAAGGTCTTCAGGACGAACCGAAATCCTGTATTGGAAATAGCGCTCGTATTCGTTGAGGGTGTTATCTTGGTTGATGTCTTCCACATCGGGAACACTTCTTGCCGACTGATACAGCGGGTCGGAAGCATCGCTTGGCGACAATGAATTGCCTTCCGTTCCGTTATATCGTTTATAACGGTCGAGAATACCCAGTTTCGCCTGGTCGTAGTCGTAGCCTCGATAGAAGTGGTAGTTATCGCCACCAGGGTCGTTGATTGGCGAGAACTGGTCTTCTTCCATTTTCACGATGGTGCTGTCGGGCAAAAGTTTGCGGAGCGACTGCACATAGTCGCGATAAGTGGGATATTCCTTTTCTTCTGTTGTGCTCAAACCATTCAAACCCACATCTTGGTGAATACGTGAGCCTGAACTGGTGTCGAAAGCATAGGTCATCGACGATTGGGTGGAAACCTTACCCCAAACCGTCTTTTTAATATATGTGGTATCGCCATCTACTGGCAAACCGTTTTCATACGACTTCAAACCGTCCTTCAAAATGTCTTCACTCATTTCACCAAGGTTGAAATAGAGATCACCGCCTTCGCGATTGTCGGCATTCTGGTCGAGGAATGGATCGAGCATCCAAAATTGGATATATTCGATGTTTGATTGCTCGAAGTTGGTGTTGTCGAGTTTTCTCATAATACCACCCCATCGCTTTTCGGGATAGAGCAGATTGCCGCTTGGGTCGAGATTCAGCGCATCTAAGTTGTATGGACCACGCTCTTGAGGATAGAACGAGAGGTTGAGCGTCTGAATAATCGACGATTCGCCATAGTTCAACTCACGACCAGGGAACACCTCGCTATAAGGAATTTCACGAACGTAGGGGTTCGAGAGTTGAGCCACATCGTTTTTGATATAGCCAGGCACCAGCGAAGAGTTGCGCTGTGTGAAAAGGCGGTCGATATGATACCACGACAGCAACGCACGGTTTTTACCATAGTCGATATTGTTCGACAAACCAGCCTCTGGGAAAAGCGCGCTCGCACTTGGATCGTAAGGCGTTGAAGCCAAGAACCAAGAGTAAGGTGAGCGCAAATCAATGCCCGATTGGGTAGATTCAAAGTCGTCGATATACGAACTACCGGCGTTTGAACCAGTTTTTGCCTGATGTGGAATGAGTTGCGCAAACTCACCTTTGAAATTGAACGAAGATGGCGCTGTGGCATTCACCGTAGGAATCTTGTTGAGCAAGTTGGTGAGCCACATGAAGTTGGTCTTGTACGACACATTCGCACCCCAAATGGTGTTGTTCACCAGTTCATCGCCAATCGACACCTTTTCGGTCAAAGCCTTTTCGCCATAGTGCATCAAAGTGGCACCCACATGGAAATCCTTGTTGAATGCGTAATCCAAGTCAAGTCCCATAAGGGTTTTGCGCTGCATGCTGAAAGTGGACTGGTTTTCCATCGACACGCTAATATTTGTGCCGGCATCGATGATGCTCTGGTTGGTGATGGTCACCGTACCCATATTGTAGTCCACCGTATAGTCGCTGTTTTCTGTCAAGGTCACGCCACCGGCTGTCACCACCACCGAGCCGCGAGGCACATTCATGGCGTTGAGCCTAATTACATTACCTGCCGATGCCTGATATTCACCAGTCATCACATACTTATTCTTGTCGGAATACTGACGAGCCACAGGCAAAGTGCAATCGTAAAGTTCTTGATACACATATTTGTCAGCAATAGCACCACCGCCCATCGCCTTTTTCAAGTGGCTACCAAACGGCTCAACAACAGGGAAAATCACCCTACCCTTTGAAGCCACCACAGTGTAGCCTTCAAGGAAGTCGAATCGTCCATCCACATTTGGTTCCTTGTTGGCATCCAAGCGGTCAAGGTTCATCACTTGAAGCAAAGGTTTACCGTTGATGTTGCCTTCTGGAATATAGTTCAATTCAGTGCCAGTGGTGTCTGACAAATACTTCACGTCGAACTTGAAGTTAGTGGACTGAATTTGGTATGCACCTAAAGAATACACGTTTTTCATCATCAAGTGCCAGATTGGCAACTGAGGTGATGTGGTGGTACCCTTCAGCATCTTCACATAAAGCGAATTTGATGTGTTGTCGATGTCGGCAGAAAATTCACCCACTTGATAGGTCTTACCTCTGTAAGTGTATTGGAATGCCACAGCCAGCACTTCATCAGGATTCAGTGCCGAACTCAATGTGATATAACCCAATGAACTGTTGACAGAGTATTCTGATGAAGAAAGCAAGCGGGCTTGTTCTATCTTTTCATAGTCCTTACCGCCTTCAATGCCATAAGCCTCCAAAGGCTTGAGGGCAGAAGAAGTCTGGCTAATGTCGCGGGCATCGGGATAGTTGTTCTTGATTTCCGCAATCTCGTTGTTGGAGTTGTTTGACGGATTCACATCGCCACCGCCAGTGCTCCAGTGGCTGTTGCACAAACGGCTGTTCTCACCCAAGTCGGCAAACGCCACAATGTTGCGCGACTCATTAAAGTTGCCACGCTTATTGGTCACCCACACTTCCACACGGGTGATATTGATACCCGACGACACCAATGGCAATTTCGAGCACCACTGGTCATAATTGTCGCGGAAGAAGTGCGACAGGAAGAAGTTGCAGTTTTGGTCGTAATTATCGGCAGTGATATAGAACGAGGTGGTTTGTGCGCCACCTTTGGTGTTCACCGTCTGAGTTTGTGAATTTTGTTGCGAAATAAGCGCTGTGGCAGTCAGTTTGCCAAACTGGAGTTTGGTTTTGATACCGAACAATGCGGCACTACCACGAATCAGCGATGATCCAGTGGTCATGCTCACATTACCAGCTTCCAAATTCTTGATAATTTCGTCTTCCTTGCCTTCGTAAGCAAGTTTCAGGTTCTTATTGTCGAAATCAAATGTTGCATCTGTGTTATACGACATATTGAACTTCATCTTATCACCCACCGATGCTGCGATAGTGGCTTGAATCTTTTGATCGAAATCGAAGTAAGTTTTTCGACGAGCCGCAACCGAAAGCGCAGGGTTATCGGTCTTGTTGCTCTTCACACCCATGTTGATGTTGAGCGAACCAGTGGTTTTCAGTTGCACGCCACCAGGACCGAACACCGATTCCAATGGTCCAAGACCAAATTGCATATCCAAGAAGTTGAACGGTTGGTTTTTCTTCTTTTCAATGGTTTCGGTATTCTTCTGGCGATAATACTCCTGCATCGACTGACGGAGAGCGATGTCGTTGTATTCATCGGGCGAAAGAAGAAATGGCGTAACGATGTCGTTGTCTCCAACCTTTGTGCGCACCACATAATGCCCGGTTTCGGGGTCAAACTCAGCGGTGGTGGTAATGTTTGACGGTGTCTTCAAATCGGTGGGAGGCTGCACAAATTGGAGATTATTGTAAGAATCCGACAATTTATCCTGAACACCGTATGGGAGGTCAAACGAATCCTTCGCCGCCTTGTTCACACTCTTATCGGGAGCCACTGTAGGCGGTGGAGTAAACTTCTTTTCTGGAACAGTGGTTTGGGTTTGCGCAACCACATAGCAACTAATTGCGAACGAGATGATCAGCACGCACGCAACTACGAAAAATGATATTTTTTTAAACAATCTTTCCAACTACTTAGAGTTATCATTCAACTTCGCCCTACCCTACATCATTTTCAAGGCTTTCTTAATAGCCTGTTCCACAGTGATTGTAGGCTCGGCGGTAAAGAGCTTTTTCAATGCCTTTTGCGACATTTGCTTTGTGAAACCAAGCATCACGAGCGCCGACATTGCCTCGTCGAACACTTCACTCGTAACTTGGCTCTTATCTAATAACGTATCAGTAGATAGTTTTATTTTATCCTTGAGGTCAACAATTATTCGTTCGGCTGTTTTTGCGCCAATTCCCTTCACTGATTTCAAGATGCCCACATTCTCGGAAGCGATGGTCTGCTCAAGGTCGGAAGGTGTGAGCGACGACAGTATCATGCGCGCTGTGTTGGCACCCACGCCCGACACCGAAATCAGCAAAAGAAACAACTCGCGCTCACGGCGTTCGGTGAAGCCGTAGAGCAGATGCGCATCTTCCCTTATAGCCTCATACACAAATACTTTAACCACATCTTCCTGATGCTGGAGCGCATTGAAGGAATTTAAAGAAATATTTATCATATACCCCACGCCATGGTTGTCAAGCACCACATAAGTTGGGGTCAATTCTGCCACATTTCCTTTGATATAATCGTACATAATTTTTGCGTTTTCGTATAAACTACAAATTTACGGAAATTTGCTAAAAATCGGGCAAAATGGCACTTACTTTTTCAGGATTTTGAACACTTGGCAGCCCTTTGCTCCCATAGCCTTGACTATATAAACGCCTCTGCCCAGGTGCCCGATACTCAGGTTCACAATGCCCATTCCTGCGCTCGATGCCACGTCAGCGCCATTCATCGCATACACCGATACGCGAATTGGCGAATCGGTAGAGCTAACGAAAGCATAATCATCGCCATTAGCCACCATTTGAATATCATCGACAGCAATTCCAATATCATCAACGCTTGCCGACAACGCTTGCAAGATACCCTGATAAGCATCAATTCTGCCATTGCCAAAGCGAATGCCTACGGCATTTTTACTTTTGTCGGCAGAGGCCGCCATAATTGACTTCACCTGCTCGATAGTAAGATGTGGATTAGCTTCTTGCCACAAAGCGACAATTCCTGCCACACAAGGCGCAGCCATGGAAGTGCCACTCGACACTCCCCAAAAACAAGTCCTGCCGGCGGCATCAACCTCTTTCATGGCGCACTGCGATGGCTCTGACAAATATGAGTTGACCGATGAAATCACCGCTTGGCCTGGAGCCACGATATAAGGGTGAGAAACGCCATTCACATCAACACCATAACTTGAAAAACTGGAGATCGTGCCAATGGCTGCATAGGCATCTCTCACCTTATCGCCATAGCATGTGGTGTGGAAGTTGCGATTCACACATGAGCCCACCGATATGGTATAATGCCCCGTTGCCATGTCGCTAATGCTGCATTTATCCGAGCCATCTGTGAAACCCTTCATTCCATAAGAATGAAATGAACTTGCCTGAGAACATTCCCAAACACGCAAATCTATTTCCTCATCGGCTTGATACTCAAGTCCTATCTTATATGGGCTTTTCATTCTCATATCCGACATCAAATAGATGCGAGTGTGACCTGTCACATCGTTTTTGCCAAATGAGACCGACAATTTTCCCGAACGGACAGCTTGAGCGAAATAATCGTTGGTGTTCAGGTTAAACGTGGTGTCGGCCTTCAGGCAATCTGTGGTGTAAACGATGGCAGGGTTGTTGCTGTTATAAAGGAGAATTTTAACACCAAAAGCCTTCGTATTGTTGCTCCACGCATCTACTTCTGCCTCTGAATCGCTCAAAATCGTGGCTAATGTTTGAGAGCCGGATATGGTTTTGCGCATATATAGTGGCGCATAGCCTTCATTGCCAGCAGCCAGCACGATAATCACATTACGATACCTTTGCGCTATTTCATCAAAGGCGCGCGACATGAAACCATTGCCGTCGTGTGGGCCGTCGTGATTGCCCAAACTCAGATTTATCACGCAGGGCTTACCCACAGAAGCAGCGTATTGGGCAATATATTGCACGCCATTCACCACATTCACCTCCGTGAGTTCGTCACCCAAAGCACACAGCACCAACTCTGCATCAGGAGCCATACCACGATAGGCGTTCACTATTGAGCCACCAGCAATGCCAGTGGTGTGGGTGCCATGTGTTTCTTTAGCATCGTATTTCAGGTTTAATATATCGTCACCAGCATATTCCGAACCGGGCAGCCCTTCCACTGATTTTCCTGTATTATCATGGGGCATATACACCCGTGAAATGCGATTTTTTAAGTTGGAGTCGAGAAATGCACGATGGTTGAAATTAATGCCAGTGTCAACCACGCCAAGCACCACACCCTTACCGGTGTAAGATTGTGGCAAATTGACACCCTCGTTCACCATTCTGGCATGAGTGGAACTGGAAACTGAATCGGTGAGCAAATGCACACGATGGGATATATCAATCATATTCACGCCATGAATATCTGAGGCTTCGCCGACAGCATTGGTCGGAATCGAAACTGTGCAGAAGCCATCAAACACGGCATTCACCTTCGCACCCTCACGCTCCAATTTATCGAGGGCATCGGGCGAAGAAAACGATACGAAAGCCTCGATAGTAGTATCTTCTATCTGCTGCGATTGCTGACGCTCCAACCAGATTTTAGTGGCAGGAGAAAGTTGCTTCACAGAGGCAAATATCGCCAAGGGAACAAGGAGTGCTAAAACGAGAAAAAATGTTTTTTTCATAATCGCAAAATATTTGTCGCAAAGATACAAAAAGGGGTAATAAATAGCAAGAGTCCCAACATCTTACGATGCTGGGACTCTTTAAAAATATTTTTCTAAAAAGCGGCTTACTTGCTCATAGTTTCAACCACCTTTTGGAGATTTACGTTGTCTGGGTCAACTTCAAGCCATGACTTGAATGCTTCAAGAGCCTTAGCTTTGTTCTTTACGCCATTGTAGTAAAGACCAATGTATTGGTAAGCGTAACCAAGAGTTCCCTTGTAAGGAGGTTGTTGGTCAGCTGGAAGAGCCTTAATCACGTTAGCCAAAGCTTCCATTGATTCGAGAGCTGCACCGTTGTTCTTTTTTTCGCTTGCAGCTTGGATGTGAGCCTTGTAGTAAAGAAGCACGATGTCGTTTGGCTTCAATTCAATGGCCTTGTTGATGTAGTTAACTGCTTCAACGAAATTAGCAGCCTTAGTTTCAGGTATAGAATCGGCGATAGCCATGTCTTGGTAAATGTTTGCTAAAGTAGCGTAGTCACCAGGCACGCACTTGTCGCTTGCAACAACCTTCTTTCCGTAGTAAATAGCCTTATCGAATACCTTAGCCTTTGAAGCTTGGCTTGCCAAGTTGCGAGCCAAATCAAGGTTGTCAGGGTTGGCTTGGATAGCTTCATCGTAATATTTCATTGCTTCTTCTGGCATCTTAGCTTCTTCAAGAGCCTTAGCGTACATCACGAGGTCCTTGTAGTTGAAGTTGATGTCGTCGGCACCCTTCTTTTGTGCAAACATTTCCTTACCGATAGCGGCAGCCTCTTCCCATTGACCTTTGTTTTCAAGGCTGTACATCATCATACGGCAAGCTGGCACATAGTAGTTGCTTGCAGGAGTAATCTTAGCCTTCAAAGCAGAAGCCACGCTGTAGCATTCGTCAAACTTGTCGGCGAAGTAAAGAAGCTGTGCATAGCGAGCTTCGTCTTTATCAAAGTGGTTGTTGGTGCTGGTAATGTATTTGCCATAGCGTTCTGCAGCTTCAGCAAAGTCACCGTTTTCGTAAAGCTTTTCAGCAAGTTGACGTTGTACGAGAGCAGAATTTGGGTGAGCAACGATAATCTCGTGGAGTTTTTGGAGAGCCAATTGCTTGTTTACTTGGAAGTAAGTGTCGGCATACTTCACAGTAGCTTCAATGTTGCTTTCGTCTTTAGTGAACGCCATTTCATACTTACCCATAGCATCACCCACATCTTCGCGAGCCATACTCATGTCGCCTTCGCAAATGTAAGTTTCTACAATACCATCCTTAGTCCACTTACGAGCATCAGCGATGCACTTTTGAATCTTCTTGTCGTAAGCGGTTGGGTCAGCAGCAAAGTAAGCCTCTGCGATAGCCACTTCGAGCTTAGCGTCTTTCTTCACGAGCTTACGAGCTTGCTTGAACATATCTTCACCGAGCTTGTCGCCTTGCTTCAGCATCACAGCGCCCATACCAACGTAGTTTTTAGCATAGTTGGCATCAGCAGCCATACCCTTCTTGAAGTTTTCACTTGCAGCATCAAAATTGCCGTTCTTGAAGTCGATCATACCATAGTAGTAGAAAGCTTCAGCCTTGTTCGCTGCTGAATTGATGTTACGGTCGAGGATAGTCTTTGCATTTTCGTAATCACCAATTGAATAAAAATCAATTCCGTCGTTGAATCCTTGTGCGAAAACAGAAACGGAGGCTCCCAAAAGGAGCGAAGCGAAAAAGAATTTCATTTTCATTTTAGTAATTTTTTATTGTTATTGATTTTTTGATTTTCTTAATCTCAAAAACGATGACTATGCATCTTTATTGTATAAGTGTGGTTTTTAATTCGATACATCCACGATTCTCACAGGCTCTGCGCCTGGCATAATGCCGGTTTGAAGAATAATTTTTTGTCCGATAACACCTGTGAGGAACACATAGAACTGATGTGCTGGTGTGCCTGGAGGCGCAGCGTCGATTGCATAAATTTTTCTGAACAGTGGATAGGAACCGTCGGCAATATAAGCTTGGTAGGGCTTCACACCTTCCACCTTGTCCATCTTGCGAACTCGAAGCACTTTCACACGGTCGGTGAAGTCGATGGCAGATGGTTCGGTTTCCTGCTCGCTTTTGTTGAGTTGCTTAAAGCGCTCCTCATCGGTCTTTTGGCTTTCACCCATGTCGTCGGCAATCCAGCTCACACCCACAAAACCAATGGCATTGCGATTTTTTTCAACGAGTTGGAAAACTTCCTCCGACGATTTAGCGGAATATACAGGGAATGTGAAATCTTTGCCTTTCAAAAACTTTTCTTTAGCGTAGTGAATCACACCCGACGCATTACCGTCGAAAAGCAGTCGGATAGAATCGTTGCGCATCTTTGTAGGCACAATCTTACCCCATGTGCGATACTTGCCTGTCATCAGGTCGGAAAGTTCCTGCATTGAAAGCTCGTCGATGTCGCAATTCTTATTCACAATCAGAGCCACGGCATCTACGGCAATCATTCGTGAGCGATATGCTCTGTTCTTGGATGCCAAGTAGCGTTTTTGGTCCTGTGTGAGGTCTTTTTGAGTGATAATCAAGTCCACATTGTCGTTGAGCAGTGAGTCGAGGGCTGCCGATTCGCTCATGTAGCGTGCCATCACATCCGACTGTGGATATTGATATTGGAAAATCTGGATTTCCTGCTCCAAAATGTTTTTAAATGATTCGTCGCAGTAAACCTTGGCAAAACCCGAAACAGCCTTACGCTGGTCCTTATATTTGGTGCAACTTGAAAGAAGCACTCCCAAACCTGCCACCAAAAGTGCTGAAAATAATACCTTTTTCATTTGAGTTAATCGTAAAGGAAATGAAACAATCACTTTAATTAATCTTCTTCGTCGTCATCACGTCTGTTGCGATAATAGTCGATGCCTGTAATTTGGCGGTAACAACGATACACCCCATAAAGCATAAACACAACAGCGAGAACATAACGAAACCATGTGAGAGATGTGTTCCAGTCGAAAAAGTTGATAAACATCAAATACGCCATTCCAAGATACACAATGACCATAAACAACCCAAAGAACACACGCAGGATCCGAAAAATATTATTACCAGTTTTCTTCATTCTTCAATTTACTAACTTTGTCGGTTAGACAACAAGACGCCAAAAAGGTTTATCCAACCCACATAAAATCGTTTTTTAAACCACCTTGTTATCAATTTGTAAAGTTAAGCATTTTTGCCCACATATCCACCACACACCTCTCACTAATTAGATAAACTTAACAAAAAAGAGATGAGGAGTGAGAAATTACAAGTTAGAAGTTAGATAGAAAGTGGTTCAGTGGAAAAATACTGGGGGCACAGAAACAAAAAACATAAAAAAACAGCCTTTTAGCGATGCCAGTGCTTCGCACCTGTCGTTAG